>OBZU01000077.1_pt1 | contig 70367 bp, 73 predicted proteins | sample 1495561 | NCBI WGS metagenome assembly OBZU01 (sample SAMEA2580250, study PRJEB22360) | human gut metagenome | biome: human gut; feature: human-associated habitat; material: faeces | place: Denmark | collected 2008/2010 | reverse complement strand
CTGCAGGCGGCCGCCCCGCCGGCCGCCCCCCCCCCCCCCCTGCCGCTGGAATACGGCGGACAGCGAACCCCCACCGCACAGTGGACGGCCACGGCCTCCGGCTCGGTGATTGTGGGCACCAGCGGAAAGGGCCCGTTTGTTGCCGATGTAACGGTAGGACGCATCGTAGACCTTGGCATTAAGGACGCGGCCAACATGGGCGCCGCGATGGCCCCAGCAGCCGCGCAGACCATTTCGGATTTTCTGCAGGATACCGGCACGATGCCGAAAGACTACGACCTGATTTTAACCGGCGACCTGGGACTGATCGGCACCAAGCTGGTCCGCCAAATTTTAGCCGACAACAACCTGGATATTACAGACGTTCACAACGACTGCGGCATGATGCTGTACGACCGCGAAAAACAGGATGTGCACGCGGGCGGCTCCGGCTGCGGCTGCTCGGCTTCGGTGCTTTGCTCTGTGATTTTAAACCGCCTGCAAAGCCGCGAGCTGAACAATGTTCTGTTCATCGCCACAGGCGCACTGACATCCACTACCTCTCAGCAGCAGGGGGAAAGCGTCCCCGGTGTGGCACACCTGGTGCATTTGACCTCCACTTAATTTTTGCAGAATTTTCTCTAAAAATCATATAAAGCAATTATTTTAAAAAGCACCGGAGCAAGCCCCTTAAAATGGGGGACTGCTCCGGTGCTTTTTGTTTTTGCTATTCGATTACCGATAAGGTCTGCTGTCGTCCGTCAGACCGACCAGATAATCTACACTGGTATGATACAGCTGTGCCAGCCGAATCATCCTGTGTAAGGGGATTTCTCTCTCCCCACGCTCATATTTTGAATACAACGACTGGTCGCAGAGTAAAAACTCCGCCACCTGCTTTTGAGTCAGATCGCGGTCTTCACGCAGATCGCGGATTCTTTTAGACGAACAGTTCTTCATAGGCAACCCCAAGCGCCGTTTTTAACGCCTTGATTTCATAAGGATACAGGTGACGCTGCCCAACCTCTATTTTAGCCAAAGCACTTCTGGTCAGGTCACAGCCGATCACCTGCAGCCGGGCAGACAACTCCTCCTGTGTCAGCCCTTTTGCTAACCGAAGAGCATTGATCTTTTTCCCCATCATTTTGCTGTATTCGTAATTCACTGGTACCCTCCTGCAAAAAGCACACTTGTTATACCGTCGAACAATTAGCGATAGGGTCTACTATCATCCGTCAGGCCAGCCAGATAATCCACACTGGTATGATACAGCTGTGCAAGCTTAACCATCATATTTAAGGGAATTTCCCTCTCTCCTCGCTCATATTTTGAATACAACGACTGGTCGCAGAGTAAAAATTCTGCTACCTGTTTTTGCGTCATATCATGGTCTTCGCGCATATCACGAATCCTGATTTTCATTTTCATCACCAACTCAAGTATATCCAAGGACAAATAGTCCTATTGACATTTTGGACTATTTGTCCTAAAATAACATTGAGGTGATGCCCATGCCAGATTATCAAAAAATGTACTTAACGCTGTTCAATAAAATAAGCGACACGATCGAAGAGCTGCGGCAAGCGCAGGCCGAAACGGAGGAGCTGTATTTAGACAGCACGGAAGCCAACCTGCACCTGCTGCAGCCAGAAAAAGAATCGTCAGCTAAAAAATAAGGCGACCACAATTGCGGCAGCCCTATTTTACAAGAACGATAAATGGAACTTGGGATTATTGTATCCAGTCAGGCCATAAAAGAACCATGTTAAAGATAAGCGTGCTGTTATATAAATACATAAACCGCCGCATTCACCATAATAATCGCTGATTAGTATAATTTATTGACAATTTCTATTTACAATGTTATGTTAATCATATCAACCTTCTTGATGGTAAGGTGGAAATGAATTCTCCATTATTCAGAAAGCAGGGATATCTTGTGAAATATAAAGGCAAACCGAATTGGATTACACGAACAATTCTGATCCTCTGTATGGTTACTCTACTTATCAGCGGAATAAAGAGTCACTACCCGCCCTGGGACCCTACTCGACACTGGTTTGAACTTGCGGACATCGCTTTGTTCTTTCTCCTTCTGGTTTATTTTCTGTATGACTGGGTGCGGATGCGGCGCTATTACCAAAACGAAGGGGCAGAGGCCCCGCGGCAAATTCGCCGCAGGCAGATGCTTTGGTACACGCTTGCGCTGATCTTGTACGTGGGCTTCCTGATTTGGATCGTAGCAAATTTTCTAAGCAAGTAAGTCGGAGCCGACCATTTTGATCGGCCTGAAAAGAGACACCCGAAGGAGGAAAACCTGTGAAAAAGAATCCGAAGGAAAAACCGGAGGAAAGCGAAAACAAAAATGCTTTGCTGAGGGGCGTTTCCGCCGCCATGATTCTCATTGGCATTTTAAAAGTGTTTTTCTCTTCGCAGGACTCCGCGATCCGGTGGTTTGAGCTCCTTTTTGCCGTCGCATTTCTTCTCACCTGCGCAGGCGTTACTTATGATCTGATCAAGAAGCTTCGCTTATCCCGCGAGGAGGAAATCGAGCCCCAGCGGGAAATCAACAAAACGCCGCGGCCCCGGCGCGGCAGAATACTGCTCAGCGGCCTGACCACTATCGCGTTATCACTTTTGGCCGCTCTGTTCGCGTTCGCCCACTTTGTCGGCTCCCCCTTATCGGAGCTTCTATCCACGTTGATCAAATAAACATCAAAAAGGCTGCCGCAATTTTCGAATTGTGGCAGCCTTTTTAAAACAGATCTCCCTCTGCACGAAGCAAAGGGAGATCCTCTGTGAGCGTTTCCATATGTATCACGGGGCAAAATCAGTCTACGATGAAAAGCTTCGCTCCCTTTTCCGTGTGGGAACGATGAGGGTTGATGTCTTCGGCGACCTGATAGCTCATTCCGGGCTTCATCGTAAACTCTCGCCCGTCTTCCAGCTCGGTTACCAGCTCTCCCTCCAAAACGAGAAGGACATGGCCGCGCTTACACCAGTGATCCGCAAAATATCCCGGGGTGTATTCCACCATGCGGACGCGGATATTTCCCATTTCAAAGGTACGCCAGCGGGCTTCTCCGGTCACGCCCGGATGTACTGTGGGCTCAATCGAGCTCCAATCGACAGTGCAGAACGGAACTTCCTGAATTACCATATCGTTACCTCTCTTTCTTTTATCAACACGCCAAGACTAGGCGCATCCATGCAAAGGTACGGGTCATCGCCGTAATTCTCTATTCCCAGATTCTTGGCGGCGTTTGCTACCAGAATACGATCGCGCTAAGCTTGATGATATCGAGGCTCTTTCCCTTGATTTCGGGCCCGCGAATTGCTCCTTGTCCTTTTCGGCCAGCTTGCGGGTATCGCTGCTTTTGCCCTTCAGGGGTTGGGCCCACTCGATCGCGGGATGATGATTTGCAGAAAGTAAGGAACAGTCCCGCAATTGCAGGCTCTTTTGCGGCACTGGCGCCGGAGGTGTTAAGCACACCACGATGCCTTTTCCATTGCCTTTGTCCACCGGAATGTCGCTGACTCCTGCGCCCGTTCGCCAGTGATTGGCTACCGACTGCAAATAGATACGATGTCCCTCAGGATAGAGGCAGCGGCAGCCGTAGTGCCCGACGCCCCTCCAATCAATGTCAGTTCCCCTAAGGTATCCGACTCATATCTGACTGCCTTATTTTTGCCGTCTACGTGATACAGAAGGTGCTCCGCACCCAGCTTCTCGGGCCTGACCATCATCTGGAGCGCTTCCCCTTCCCGTACGGTCCGCCCAATCAGCTTATATCGCTTCCCTTCTGCCCGGGCCGTTTGGATATCCTCCGGCGTCAGGTCGGTAATCCCTTCTATTTGGATGTCGGACAGCTTTTTGTCCTGCTTCATAACCACATTGGTAAGGATCAGCAGTTTGAATGCCGTGTCCCACCCGTCCACATCAAAGCTGGGGTTTGCTTCCGCGATTCCGCAGGCTTTTGCCTTTTCCAATGCAGCCCCATAGGTGCAGCCGGTATCTTCCATCTCTTTTAAAATATAGTTAGTGGTGCCGTTTAGCACACCCTCGATGGAGTAAACTTCCGAGCCGGCCATTTCGATCGTTCCTCCATTGACGGAAGGCAGCGCCCCGCCGCAGGTACACCCGATCCCCAAACATACCCCGTTCTCTTTTGCGGCCTGCGCCAATTCCCGGTAGCTGTGCACAATGGGGCCTTTATTGCCCGTCACAACATGGATTTTATTTTCCAGCGCTTTCAAAATATAGCTCCGTGCCGGTTCCCCTGTTTCCTTATTCGTGCTTGTCAGCTCCACCAGCAAATCGATATCTTTGTTTTGCAGCATAAACTCCGGGGTGATTTCCCTGTTTTCATCCGTATCCTCAATCGTTATGCTTTGCCCATCTTTGGAGGCAGCCAACAACTCAGCGCAATTGATTCCCTGAGGGTTGTAAAGCCCCTTTTTTGACCCCATAATGTAGATCACTTCCAAGTTGGCTCCCTGTGCCTTCAGCGCAGGGCTTTTTTCTGTAATCAGCTTGATCAAGGCCTTTCCTACACCGCCGTATCCAATCAGACCAATCCTCATTTTATTTTCTCCTCTGTTATTCTCTCTGGGGGAACTTTCCTCCCTCCAGCATCCACAAAAGGGTAAAAAAGAACTGCTTTTCAAGGTTTCCTCATTGTCACTGGGTTCCAGCGGCCACCAAAAAAAGCAGTTCATCATCACTTGATATTTAATCTTGCGCACGCCGCTTTTACCGAGGGGTAGCAGTATGCGCTAGGTTCAGGACAGGTTCAGCGGATCACACGCAGGCGGATGATTTCTTCCATCTGCCTCATCGGCTCAAGTGCTGCGTCGTCCACCTCGCCGGTCACATCCAGAATCGTGTAGGCATAATCGCCTCTCGATTTGCTCTGCATGTTCTCAATATTGATACCCGCGTTGGCCATCACGCCGGAAAAGCGGCTGATGGTATTGCGCACATTGCGATGAAAAACGCAGATGCGAACCGCATGGGCGCGGGGCATAGAAATCGACGGCATATTGACAGAATTGCGGATATTGCCGTTCTCGAGGAATTCTTTCAGCTCATCCACCGCCATGCGGGCGCAGTTCTCTTCCGACTCGGGGGTGGAAGCACCCAGGTGGGGAATCGCCAGCACGTTTTCAACGCCGATCAGCTCATCGGACGGGAAATCGGTGGCGTATGCCGCGATCTTGCCGGATTTCAGGCCATCGAGCACAGAAGCGGTATCTACCAGCTCGCCGCGCGCAAAGTTCAGAATGCGGACTTCATCCCTCATCTTTGCGATGGAGTCGACATTGATCAGACCCTTGGTGTCGGGCGTAAGCGGAACATGAACGGTCAGATAATCGCAGTTTTCAAAGATCTCGTCAAGCGTTCTGGCATGGTGCACCCAGCGGGACAGGCCCCAGGCCGCATCCACGGAAAGGTACGGGTCGTAGCCGTAAACCTCCATCCCCAGATTCTTGGCGGCATTCGCTACCAGAATGCCGATCGCGCCAAGGCCGATGACGCCAAGGCTCTTGCCCTTGATTTCGGGGCCTGCGAACTGACCCTTGCCCTTTTCGACCAGCTTGCTGACATCGCTGCCCTTGCCCTTCAGGGTTTTGGTCCACTCGAGCGCGGGGGCGATTTTGCGGGAGGTGAGGAACAGCCCCGCGATGACCAGCTCTTTTACGGCGTTGGCGTTGGCGCCGGGCGTGTTGAACACCACGATGCCGCGCTCGCTGCATTTGTCTACCGGAATGTTGTTAACGCCTGCGCCCGCTCTGGCGATGGCCAGCAGCTCACTCGGCAGCTCCAGGTCGTGCATGGCGGCGGAGCGCACCAGAATTCCCTCCGGGTTTTGGATGTCATTGCCGTACTCATAGCCCTGCCCAAGGCGCGAAAGGCCTTCTTCTGCAATATTGTTCAGTGTTTTAACACGATACATTTCTTTGAGCCCTCTGTTCTTTCTGCATATTTAAAATCATTTTCACCGAAAAAGGTCGCTGATTTCCTCCCCACCACAGGCGGGGAGGAAACTCCTATCTGAATGATACCTTTTTTCAAGTGAAGGAACAATAAAGGAATCAGGCGTTGTTCTTTTCAAACTCCGCCATGAAATCCACAAGCTTTTGCACACCCTCGATGGGCATCGCGTTGTAAATGGAGGCGCGCATGCCGCCTACGGAGCGGTGTCCCTTCAGGTTGACAAAGCCGGCGGCCTCCGCCTCTTTGACGAATTTCTTATCCAGCTCGTCGTTGCCGGTCACGAACGGTACGTTCATCAAAGAACGATCCTTTTTCACAACCGTGCCGCGGAACATCTTCGATTGATCGAGGAAATCGTACAGAATCCCCGCTTTTTTCTCATTGTGGGCCTTCATGCCCTCCAGAGAACCGAACTCGCTCTTGATCCACTCCAGCACCAGTCCGCAGATATAAATCGGGTAGCAGGGCGGTGTGTTGAACAAAGAGCCGTTGTCCGCGTGAATCTTATAATTGAACATGGTAGGAGTAAACTCTTTGGCATGGCCGATCAGATCCTCGCGAACGATCACCATGGTAAGGCCCGCGGGCGCAACGTTCTTCTGCGCGCCGGCAAACAGCAGACCGAATTTAGAAACATCGATCGGCTCGCTGAGAATGCAGGAGGAAATATCCGCAACCAGCGGCACGTTCCCGGTTTCGGGGAGCTTCGTATAGCGGGTGCCGTAAATGGTGTTGTTCATGCAAATGTAGAAGTAATCCGCATCCGGCGTAAAGGTTGCGGGGTCAAGCTCGGGGATATAGCTGAAGGTCTTGTCTTTGGAGGAAGCCACAATGTGAGCCTCACCGTAGCGGGACGCTTCCTCCTGCGCCTTTGCGGCCCATTGACCGGTAACGACAAAATCCGCCTTGCCGCTGTTTACCATCAGGTTCAGCGGAACCATCGCAAACTGCGACCAGCCGCCGCCCTGCAAAAACAGCACTTTATAGTTTTCGGGAATGTTCATCAGCTCGCGAAGACAACTTTCCGCGGACTCGATGATTCCTTCAAAGATTTTAGATCGATGGGACATCTCCATAACTGACTGGCCGCTGCCCTGGTAATCTAACATTTCTTCTGCCGCACGGCGCAAAACCGCTTCCGGCAGGACGGAAGGACCCGCAGAAAAGTTATACACGCGTTTCATAAATGAACCTCCAATTGGTTTATAAAATAGTATTTTAATTATAGCCCTTTCCAAAAATCAAGTCAATTCCCTGCCATTTAAAAAGCGTTTGCCATATTGCCCGTATTTTCCCGGCCAAATCGGTGTTTTTCCGGCATATATTCCTGTTCGTTCTCCTCCTCACCTCCCGTTTCCTTTTCATTTCTTGCTTTTTTTGTTATACTAAAGAAAAAATCAGGTTTCATGCCGTTCCCGCAGAGAAAAAAAGGGAATGCCGGGCCAGGATAAATGCCCGCAGTCTCTCGATTTCAAAGCCCGGGAACGGTGACTGATCTTCAAAAAGGAGTGCTTGACATGAAAAGGCTGATCTTGCTGTTACCCGCCGCCGGGCTGATCTGGTACCTGTGGCCCGGCAGTGTCGGCATTTGGAATATCGGGAATTACCTCGGTATCGGGCTGTGCGTCTTTCTTCTTTTGTGGGGCGGATTTGCGCCGCTGCTGAAACGCCGCGCCGAAGCTGCCGGACATCTAAAAACATACCGCACCGGCACACGGATTCTGTCCGGTCTGCTGGCCGCCGGATTTTTATGGGCAGGGGTTCTGACAGTGCAGATGATCCTTGCCGCAAACTACACGCCCCCGGTCAACACCCCGGCCATCGTGCTGGGCAGCCAGGTTCGGGGGGACGAGCCCAGCCTTGACCTTTGGGCGCGCATCGGCGCGGCGGAACGCTACCTGAAAGAAAATCCCGAAGCCATGTGTGTCGCGAGCGGCGGGCAGGGCGAGGGAGAAAACCGCAGCGAAGCCGAGGTGATCCGCGAAAAGCTGGTTGAGCGCGGCATTTCGGCCGACCGGATTCTGCTGGAGGACCGCTCCGAAAGCACGGAGGAAAACATCCGGTATTCCAAAGAACTGCTGGACAAGCACAACCTTGGTTTTGACGCAGCGATCGTGACCGATGAATACCATCAGCTGCGCGCCTCGTGGCTGGCCAAGCGGCAGGGATTGACCCCCTATGCCGTGAGCGCCGAAAGCCCGCGCAATATCTTATCTGCCATGTACACCCGCGAGCTGCTTGCGCTCACCGCGACGCTGCTGCAAAGCTAAAGAACGATCGGCACATTGGCAAAGAAGTTTCGGCAAACGACTCGCTTTTTCGGAACAGTTGCGCGGTTTACGGACTTCCCCAAATCATGTATAATAGGAATAGAAAGAAACCGTTCTTCCCCCGCCTTTGGCGGGGGAAGAACTAAAATATCCTTTTGATAGTACGGCTACAAAAAGAATATACAGGAGGCGGCATTATGGCGGAACAGCTTCTTATCCGGGGCGCCCGGATTGTAAGCCCTGCGGACGGAATCGACCTCATCGGCGATCTTTTGGTACGGGACGGTGTCATCGCGGAAATCGGCGAGCACCTTTCGGCACAGGGCGCAAGAGTGATCGAAGCGGGCGAACTGACAGCAGCCCCCGGACTGGTGGACATGCATGTTCACCTGCGCGACCCGGGCTTTACGCAGAAGGAGGACATCCAGAGCGGATGCCGCGCACCGGCGGGGGGGGGGGGGCAGGCCCAGCCGCGCAGCGGCAGCGGGCGGCGTCACGAGCCTTCTGGCAATGCCGAACACCAACCCCGTGACCGACACGCCCGAAGTAGCCCGGGACATTCTCGCCCGCGCGGAGCACGCCGATGCGCGCGTATATGTAACCGCCGCAATCACCACGGGCCTGAAAAGCGAAGTGCTGACCGACATGGCCGCGCTGAAAGCGGCGGGCGTTACCGCCGTTTCAGATGACGGGCGGCCCGTGACCGACACCCGCCTGATGGCCGAAGGAATGAAGCAGGCGGCGCGGCTGGGCCTGCGGGTCGTTTCCCATTGCGAGGATTTATATCTGGCTGCCGGGGGCCTGATGAATGAGGGCGAAATCAGCCGACAGCTCGGCGTGCCGGGCATCCCCGCCGCCGCCGAGGAATGCGGCACCGCGCGGGACATTACGCTGGCCGAATCATATGGAGTGCCGATTCACATCTGCCACGTGAGCACAGCGATCGCCGCCGCGATGATCCGCGACGCAAAACGCCGCGGCGTGCAGGTAACCGCGGAAACCGCCCCGCATTATTTTTCTCTGACGGAGCAGGCGCTGCTTTCTAAAAACGGCGATTGCCGGATGAACCCGCCCCTGCGCACCGAACACGATCTGCTCGCGATCCGCGAAGCGCTGCGCGACGGCACACTCGACGCGATCGCAACCGACCACGCGCCGCACACACCGGCGGAAAAAGCGGATTTTCTCACCGCGCCGAACGGCTCGATCGGCATGGAAACCTCGCTCGCCGTGGGCATCACCTATCTGGTCAACACCGGCTGCCTAACACTTGCGCAGCTGATTGAAAAAATGTCGGTCATCCCGGCAAGGATTCTCGGAATCCCCGGCGGCACGCTGAAACAGGGCGCGCCGGCGGATATCGTCCTGTTCAGCGAAAGCGAGCGCTGGACGGTGGACCCCGCGAAGCTGCACGGAAAAAGCCGCAATACCCCCTTTGCCGGGTTGGAGCTTTCCGGCAAGGTCAAATATACCGTATGCCGCGGTAGCGTCGTCTACCGGGAGGCGTAACGGACACAACGCAGAGCCGCCCGGAATTTCCTTGAAACTCAAACAGGTCTCCCTCGTCATTCGGCGGGGGAGACCGAAAAAAGCGGCCTCACAGCCGACGGCATTTTAAATTGGAGGAGGAGCCTTATGTCACTGGACACGCTGATTGAAAAGATCATCGAAAAGCAAAACCCTACCGTTGCGGGACTGGACCCCAAGCTGGAGTATATTCCCCGCTTTCTTCGGGAAGAATCCTACGCGAAATACGGCAAAACATTGGAGGGCGCAGCCGACGCGGTGCTGCGCTTTAACTGCGCTCTGATCGACGAGCTGGCCCCCATTGTGCCTGCGATCAAGCCCCAGTGCGCCTACTATGAAGCGCTCGGCTGGCCGGGAATGCGCGCGCTGGCCGAAACGATGGATTACGCCCGCGAACGGGGACTGTTCGTCATCACCGACGGCAAGCGCAACGATATCGGCACCACCATGGAGGCGTACGCCAACGCGCACCTGGGCAAAACAGATGTGGACGGCGAGCGGCTGACCACCTTTGCGGGCGACGCGCTGACGGTGAACGCATACCTCGGCTCCGACGGAATCAAGCCCCTGCTTGGTTTATGTAAACAAGAGGATAAGGGCATTTTTGTCCTTGTGAAAACCTCGAACCCCTCCTCCGGCGAGCTGCAGGATCAGCAGCTGAAAAACGGAAAATCCGTCTATTACCAGATGGGCGTGATGTGCGAACAGTGGGGCGAGCTGCTGCCCGGCGCATATGTGTATTCGGGCGTCGGCGCGGTAGTGGGCGCCACCTACCCCGAACAGCTGCGCGAGCTGCGCATTGAATTCCCCCACACGTTCTTCCTTGTACCGGGCTACGGCGCACAGGGAGGCGGCGCGGACGACGTAGCCCCGGCCTTCGACGCCTCGGGCCTCGGCGCGGTGATCAACGCTTCCCGCAGCATTCTGTGCGCGTGGCAGAAGGAAAACGCCCCCGAACAGGAGTTCGCAAAGGCCGCCGCAAGGGAAGCCGTACGCATGCGTGACGCGATTACCACAAGAATCGGGAGGATCGGATAACACCTATGAAATATGATACGATGCAGTGCGAAATCATCTACCGCAAGCAGCCCGCGCCGGGAATCCACGACTGGATTGTGGATGCGGAGGACTTTGCCCACGCGGCAAAGCCGGGGCAGTTCGTGCATGTGCTGGTGCCGGGCAAAACCCTGCGCCGCCCCATCTCGATCTGCGACATCGACGCGGAGAACGGCACCCTGCGCCTGGTCTTTCAGGAGCGCGGCGAAGGTACCGCGATGCTGGGGCAAAAGCGCCTGGGCGACTTTGTCGACCTGCTGGCCCCGCTGGGCAACGGCTTTGAACTCGGCGACACCAGCCGCCGGGCGCTGTTCATCGGCGGCGGGATCGGTGTGCCCCCGCTGCTCGCGGCGGCAAGACCATTCGGTCAAAATGCCACGGTAATCCTCGGCTTTCGCAATCAGGAATCGGTGATTCTGGCGCGTGACTTTGCGCTGGCGGGCTGTCGGGTATTCATCGCGACGGACGACGGGAGCATGGGCTTTCACGGTACTGTAGCGGACTGCGCGCGCCAGTACGCGGCGAAAACCGACGTTCTCTTTGCCTGCGGCCCGAAGCCGATGCTGAAAGCGCTCGGCGCTCTGGCGGAGGAACAGAATATCCCCGCCCAGTTTTCGCTGGAGGAGCGCATGGCCTGCGGTGTGGGCGCGTGCCTTGGCTGCGCCTGCAAAATCCTGCGCGACGGCAAAGAAATTTATGCCCATGTCTGTAAGGACGGCCCCGTCTTTGACAGCCGCAGCATCGTTTGGGAGGAATAACGCATGGCAGATTTAAAAGTAACCGTTGCCGGGGTGGAATTCCAGAATCCGCTGATCGCGGCCTCCGGCACCTTTGGCTTCGGCCATGAATATCTGGAGTTTTTCCCGCTCTCCACGCTCGGCGGCATCTCCTGCAAGGGGATCACGCTCAAAGAGCGCATGGGCAATCCCCCGCCGCGCATTGCGGAAACGCCCGGCGGCATGCTCAACGCGGTTGGGCTGCAGAATCCTGGCGTCGACACCTTCATCGAAAAAGACCTGCCGTGGCTTTCTCAGCAAGGCACGCGGGTCATCGCCAATATCGCGGGCAACACCCCGGCGGAATACTGCGAAATGGCGGAGCGCCTTTCCGACACCGCCGTTGACATGATCGAACTGAACATCTCCTGCCCGAACGTAAAACAGGGTGGCGTGCACTTTGGCACCTCCTGCGCCGGAGTGGAGGACATCACCGCGCAGGTGCGCAGGTTCTGCAAAAAACCGCTGATGGTGAAGCTCTCGCCGAACGTCGCAGACATCGGTGACATCGCCGCCGCAGCCGAGAGCGCCGGAGCCGACGCAATTTCTTTGATCAACACGCTGACCGGAATGCGCATCGACATCAAAACCCGCAGGCCCATCCTGCACAACAACACGGGCGGGCTTTCCGGCCCGGCAGTGTTCCCGGTCGCCGTGCGCATGGTTTGGCAGGCCGCCGCAAGGGTGAGCATCCCGGTGGTCGGCATGGGCGGCATCTCCACCTGGCAGGACGCGGTCGAAATGCTGCTGGCGGGCGCTACCGCGCTGCAGATCGGCACCGTGTTTTTCAGTGATCCAAAAGCGCCCCTGCATATTTTGAAGGGGCTGAACGAATATATGGAGCAGAACGAAATTTCTTCCGTAACGGAATTGACCGGCGGCATCATGCCCTGGTGACGACAAAGAAAGGGAGCAGTGAATGACCAGAGTGATCTTGATCCGCCATTGTGAGGCGGAAGGAAACGTAAAGCAGATTTTTCAGGGGCACACGGATGCTCCAATCACCGAAAACGGGCGCCGTCAGCTGGAACTGCTGGCACTGCGCTTGCGCAACACCAAAATCGATGTGCTGTATTCCAGCCCGCTGGTACGCGCATATGAAACGGCCGTGGCGATCAACCAATACCACAACCTGCCCATTTTGCAGGAACAGGGGCTGATGGAGCTGGACGGCGGCGAATGGGAGGGCATTCCGTGGACGGACCTGCCCGAGAAATTCCCCGAAATGGCGGAAATCTGGTGGACGGCGCCGTACGAGTTCGTTTCTGAGCAGGGAGAAAGCATGCGGCAGATTTACGACCGCATCTGGGACACTGTGATGCGCCTGGTTCAGGAAAACCCCGGCAAAACGATCGCTGTGACCAGCCACGGCTGCGCCATCCGCAATTTTCTCTGCCGCGCCGCGGGATGGCCGATCGAACAGCTCAACGATATGGACTGGAGCGATAACACCGCGGTGAGCATTGTCGACTTTGACGAGGAGCGGAACGCCATCATCCGTCTGAAAAATGATGCTTCCCACCTGACCGGAGAGCCCACTTGCGCCGCTCCCCGCGACTGGACGCGGAAGAACTGACGATTGATAACTGGGCCGGGCAATTTTCCCGCGCCTTTGGCAAGAGAGAATAGCGGCTTTGTGATACGCTTTTCAAAGACAGATTTTGATTTCAAACGGGAGGGCCTGCGATGAAGATACTGGCAGTAGATTTGGGCAAGGCGCGCACCGGCCTTGCGATATGCGACGAGGGCGAGCTTCTGGCCAGCCCGCTTGCGGTGGTGCAGGAGCACAGCCCGGATCGCCTGTGCCAGGCCATAGCGGAAGCCGCGCAGGCACAGAAAGCAAAGCTGCTGGTGGTGGGCCTGCCGCGCAACATGGACGGCAGCGAAGGAGAAAGCGCCCAAAACGCCCGCGCGTTTGGGGCCAGGCTCGAGCAGGAAAGCGGCATTCCCGTTACCTTTTGCGACGAGCGCGGAACCACCATCACAGCGCACAATTACCTGAACGCGACCGACACGCGCGGCAAACGCCGCAAGGCCGTGGTAGACGCTGTGGCTGCTACCATCATTCTGGAGAATTACCTTACGTACCGTAAAAACCGGCGGACGGAGCCCGCCGACCCGCCGCAGGGCGGATGAAGCCCCTGTATACCATATCATTTGGCACCTTATTTCGGCCAGTCAGGCCCGAAGTAAGGTGTTTTTCATTTTAAATAAAGAGCGGGGCGTTCTGCGCCCTGATTGGCATCATACAGCCATATTCCGCATAAAAATATTTTTTGAAACCTGCTTGACAATCAATTAAGACAAATGTAGAATACGCATAAAGACATTTGTAGAATTTGGAGGCACAGCTATGGGCGTGGTAAAAAGGCTCCCTGATGCGGAATTTGAAATTATGAAAGTGGTTTGGGCCAACCAGCCGCCCATCACGACCGGAATGGTTATGGAACAGCTGGGGAAAGAGAAAGAATGGAAAGCGCAGACCATCCTGACGCTCATGCTTCGATTGGTGGAACGCGGCTTTCTCCGCACGGAAAAGAACGGGAAAGAGCGTACTTATTTTCCCCTGATCAGCAAGAAAGAATATCTGAAATTTGAAACCGGAGATTTTATGGAACGCTTTCACGGGAACTCGTTTACCAGCCTGGTTACCGCGCTGTATGACGGCAAGAAGCTGAAGGAAAGCGATCTTGACCAGCTGGAAGAGTGGCTGAAAGAAAAGAGGGATTGATATGCGGGCTTTTCTGACCACTTTACTGCAATGCTCCCTTTCCATGACGCTGGTAACGCTCGCCTATGCGGCGGTGCTTCCTCTTTTATCAAAACGGTACGCCGCAAAATGGCGGTATCTGATCTGGCTGGTCATCGCAGTGGGATGGGTCATCCCTTTCCGCCCGCAGTTTGACCTGTTCCCCGTGCAGGAAACGCCGATCCCCGTGAACCCCGGTCTTCCAGCTCCGCGTTCGGGCGGTTCCCCCCCCCCCGCCGTGACGGCGGCCGGAGAAGCTGTGAACGCTTTGACCGCCGTGCCTTTCTGGTGGGCGCCCGCGGCAATTTGGGCTGCAGGCGCTGCGGGCATCCTGTTATATCATACTCTGCGACATATCCGCTTTATGAGCATGGTGCGCCGGTGGAGTGAGCCTGTAACCGATCTGGAATCCCTGAGGATTTTAGATGGTTTAAAATCGGAGCTGAAAATACAGGTGCCGATTAAACTCAGCGTATGCCAAAGCATCACAAGCCCGGTACTTGTCGGACTTTTCCGGCCCGCCATTTTACTGCCGCCTATCAGGATTCCGAAAGAAAAATTATCTCTCATTCTCAAGCATGAGCTGGTACATTTCAAACGGCACGACCTTTGGTATAAGACGCTGGTGTTGGCAGCATCGATCCTTCATTGGTTCAATCCCGTCATCTACCTGATGGCTAGGTCGACGGCGGCGCAATGTGAAATTTCCTGCGACGCACTGGTGCTAGACGGCGCGGATTCCCAGCAGCGCAGGCAGTACGGCGAAATGATTCTGGATGTTGTCCGGAATAACGCGAAGCTTACAACCGCGTTCTCAACTGGTTTTTATGGAGGGAAACAAAGTATGAAAAATCGTATTTCCGCAATCATGGACTCAAAAAAGAAGAAAGCAGGTCTTATGGTCCTGTGCGTTGTATTGGTTGCCGTCATCACTGCCGGCGCGGCATTGGCCGCAAATCAAAAGCCCTCGGATTCCTCCGCTTCTGAGTCCGACAAACAAGAGGTCGTATCGCTTGTGGAAGGTTTCGGCGGAGCGCTGAAGATGGTTTCGCTTACAGCTCCTACGGAAATCGCGGCGAAAAGCATAGAGGAACAGTATGCCCAATATGTCACACCGGAACTTTTGGCTGCGTGGAAGGCCGACCCACAGAGCGCGCCAGGGCGCAGAGTCTCCAGCCCCTGGCCCGACCGGATCGAGATCACGGAAATCACGCCCTCCGGCAAGGGAGAATACACCGTGTCCGGGAAGATCGTCGAGGTTATAAACACCGGAGTCTTTGCAAAATATCCGGTGACGCTGCAAGTGACAAAGCAGGATAACCGGTGGCTGATCTCCGGCGTAACGGTTCAGGAGGAAAGCACCACAGAATCAACAGTTTCCGAATAAAAGAGGAATTCCGCCCTGCTGCTCTGCCGCTGATTTCCCCCAAAAGGACGCGAGCCGCTGCCAAAAGCTCGCATTTTCTGTGGCAGGCGCGGCGGACAGAATTCCGCACTTATTTCACACAATCCTTTCAAAAACCCAGAACAGCCTGCTTTCTCAGACTTTGAGAAGGCAGGCTGTTTTAATAAGCTTAGTTTTCTTGGGAATCCATCAGGAAGAAAGCGGTAAATCAGACTGCCGGAGCCTTGGGAACCCCGAATCCCGGATTTTCAGTTCTTCTATGGGAAACGGCTTGTAAAAATAATATCCCTGAATCATATCGCACATCGACCGTTCCAGCAGCTCTACATGCTCGGCTGTTTCGGCCCCCTCACAGACGATCGGGATATGGAACCCCTTCACCAGCTGAATCAGCTGAAGAAGAATATAGGTCTCTTTTTTTCCGTTGCATTCCCTTAAAAAAGCCCGGTCAAATTTGATCTCGTCAAAGGGCATGCTCTGAAGCGCCTTTAAAGAAGAATACCCGCTGCCGAAGTCGTCCATAGAGACCCGGTAGCCCAGCTTATGCAGCTCGCAAATAAACAGACGCGCATTGTCGATCTCTTGGATATAAGCTGTTTCCGTCAGCTCAAACAGGAGCAGCGAGGTGGAAACGGGCCATTTTTCGCGAAGCTTCTGGAGCCGACGGATAAAACTGTCTACGTCCAGAAGATGGATCCGGGAAACATTCACCGATACAGGAACGTGTTTCTCCCCCGCGGCCTCCTTTTGATGCAGGTAAGCGAACACCTTTTCGTACACGTAAAAGTCCAGATCGATCACATCACCGGTCTGCTCCAGCACGGGGATAAACTCATCCGGGTAAAAGAACAAGCCATTTGGCCGCTGCCAGCGCACAAGCGCCTCGGCGCCGCAAATTCTTCTTTCACGGCACAGCACTTGAGGCTGAACATAAATTTTAAATTCGTCTTGTTCCAGCGCACTGCGGAACAAACAGAGAATCTCTGAACGTCTTTTTTCTCTCTGGCTGAGTTCCTCGCAGTACACAAATACACTGTGAAAAGAGCTTTTGGCAAATTTATGCGCATAGATGACCCTGTTGAGCATCCCGTCAACGGGTTCGCCGGAATCTGAGATGAAATAGATGCCGCTTCGCACGATCAGGCGGCTTCCCTTATAGGTTTCACTCATGGAATCAGAAAAACGCGTGCTCCAGCTTTGCACCAGCTCAACACTTTGGCCCTCTGTTTTGTGGGAGGTATCGACCAGACATGCAAAATGGTCGGAATACATGCGGCAGGCAAACAGGAAGCAGGACTGCCCGGCAAGCTGCTCGGCAAACTGATTTAAAATCCGGTTGCCCTCCTGATGGCCGTATACATCGTTGAAATACCCGAAATGACAGATGTCTGAATACACAATCGCCAGATGCACCTCTTCCCCGCAGGCTTGCAGCACATTTTCAAGGGCAGATACAAACTCGTCGTAATCATAGTGTACCGGCGCTTTTTCCCCCGGCACCGCTCCGGCCCGCCCGGCCCTTGGCGCTCTGCCGGGCCGGGCTGGGGCCAAATCAACGGACTTCATCTTCTTTTTATTTTCGTACATCTTTTTGTCCGCTTCCTTGAGCAGATCGTCCATCAGGTAGTAATGCTCTTTGGTGCTGATCGCAAACCCACACGCGTAGCTGATCGGCATCTCCTGCGCCCGGTTAAAATGGCCGGTCAGCTCCTCGATCCGTTTCAGATAAGACTTCATCATCGCTTCGGTGCAGTTTTCAATGATCGCGACAAATTCATCCCCGCCGAACCGCGCAAGAAAATACTCTTTATTGGAAGCCTGACGCAGCAGAAGGACAAAATTCTGAATCAGCTTATCCCCCTCCTCGTGTCCCCAATCATCGTTCACCTGCTTCAGATTGTTGAGATCGAACATGACAAAGCCGATGTTCAGCGTGCTGTCCTTGTTGTCCAGCAGGTTCATTCGCTCCATGCAGGCATTCTTGTTCATGATGCCCGTGCTGTCGATGTAGGCCTTCCGCTTGACACCGCGGTTGATCTCTTCGCCGGAGAGGAGTATCGTGATCGCAACCACAGCGAGAATCAGCGTAATGCTCTGGCTGACCCGCGCGCGGAAATACACGGCGGAGCCAAGAGACAATCCTCTGACACCGGAATACCCTGTCAGATTGTAAACCTGCACGGCGCCGATCAAAACAATGATCACCGCACACAAATAGAGCAAAAAAACATTATACTTGTTTTTCATTGGGTCTCCTATCTGATAATCACTCTTTTGGCCATCTCCCTGCCGATTCCGATTCGCGAGCCTTTTACATTCACAAGAAAATAGTCGTTAAACTTAGACACAACCACAATCGCCGTGCCCGCAATAAACCCAAGGGATTCCAGATAATGCTTTATTTTCTCACTGCCGCAGATGCGCACAATGGTATATGAAGTTCCTGTTTCGGCTAAAAGCAAAGGCATAGTATCCCCCCAACAAGCCAGTGTTAGCATGAACTAACTTTAGCTTTTATCTTATCACGCAGTCTTTTAAAATACAAGTATCAGACGTGCGAAATCGCGCGAAACGCCGCTTCTCTTGTCAATCAGACACGCCCGCTGAAAAACAGGCCGGCCCATAAAAATCATGAAAAATAAGACGGCGAACGCAGCAAAGGCAGGAGGATTTCCATTGTATGTAACTGGGCCTTGCAGAGACCGACGCAGTAAGTAAAATAATAAAGCCATGTTTCGGCTGTGCAGCTTTTCAAACGGCCTGAAACGTCAAAAAGCCCGGGGAACAAATTGTTCCCCGGGCTTTCATTCATACTGTAAATCAGTCCTCCGGCTTGTCGGAATCGACCAGATAGCGCGAAAGCTGTTCCAGAAGCTCCGGCCCCACCCGCGCAACAATTCTCAAACCATGCTCCGTGAATTCTTCCTCCTGCAATGCACCGTCCTTGCGCACGCGGGCGGCCAGGCCGCTTTCTGCAAAAGGGAGAAGCGCCTCTACCTGCACGGTGCGAACCGGCAGGTTGCGCTCGACCGTTTCGAGCAGCTCGTCGATGCCCGCCCCCGTAACTGCGCTGATGCGCACGGCGTTGCCGATCATGGGTACGGCGCCGAGCTCCGGAACCAGGTCGCACTTGTTGAGCACCGGAATGACCGGGCGGTCTTTCCAGCCCAGCTCCGCCAAAAGGGCGCGCGTCACTTCCAGGTGAGTCTGCGCTTCGGGACTGGACGCATCGCAAACGTTCAGAATCAAATCCGCCAAAGCGGCCTGTTCAAGCGTGGAGCGAAACGCGTTGACCAGATGGTGCGGCAGCCTGCGTACAAAGCCAACCGTATCGATCAGCATCACGGTAACGCCGCTGGGCAGCTTTAAAGCCCGGGCCGTGGGGTCGAGCGTTGCAAACAGCTGATCCTTCGCCAGAACGCCCGCCTGTGTCAGATAGTTCATCAGCGTGCTTTTCCCGGCGTTCGTATAGCCGACGAGAGCAACGGTGATCACTCCGTCCTTCTGGCGGCGGCGGTTGATCTGCTCGCGGTGTTTTTCCACCTCTTCCAGCTGCTCTTTCAGGCCCTCGATCCTGCGGCGGATGTGCCGGCGATCGGTCTCGAGCTTCGTTTCGCCAGGGCCGCGCGTACCGATTCCGCCGCCAAGACGCGACATCGCGATGCCCTTGCCGCTCAGGCGCGGCAGCAGATAGCGAAGCTGGGCAAGCTCAACCTGGAGCTTGCCCTCCTTTGATTTTGCCCGGGCGGCAAAAATATCGAGGATCAGCATCGTGCGGTCGATCACGCGCACCTTTGTCAGCTCATCCAGATTGCGGATCTGGGTAGGCGAAAGCTCACAGTCGAAAATGAGCAAATCAATTTCGTAGCGTGTGCAGTAATCGGCAATATCCTCGGCCATGCCAGAGCCAACACATGTTGCGGAGTCAGGCGAAGGGCGCTTCTGCACCATCGAGCCAAACGGTTCCGCACCCGCGCTCCGTGTGAGCTCGTACAGCTCCGCCATTGAGGCCTCTACGTCGTATTCTCCTGTATCTACCGCCACCAAAAGCGCACGCTCGGGGCGAACTTCATTTTCAAACAATTCCATGGTAAGCTCCTATCCGCAGCCCGGAAAACGATCCCATTCCGGGAATGATTTGTACCTTATCATAGTATAAAAACGCCAGTTCGTCAATCACCGTTACCGCAGAGCCAGGTAAACGTACTGCCCGTAAAGCTTGTTCAGATTCAGCATCACACCGCCCGCCTCGGGAGTTGTTTTGCTCTGCTTAAAGGTCACCCTGTTCCCGCTGACAGCCACACCCTGGGTATTGCCCCACGGTGTGGCGATCCCGCTGTTTACCACTATATAGCTGCCGGAAGCGCTGTAATCGGCCAGCGGTTTTTCTTTTGAAAACACAAACACAAGCTTCGGTTCAAAATCGAGCGTAATCGAAGCCTCTTCAGTCCCTGTCCCCGCACGGCTGCCCGCTACCAGACCGTCGCTGAGTTTCAGCCGGTCGGCCTCGGTCAGATGCAGCACCATATCGGCCAGGTGCCCGCTGATCACCGTATCCAGGATCGTATTATCCTGTACAAAATCCTCTCGCCGGGGCTTATCGGTGTCTACCCAGCTATTTAGCCCCAGCTGGGGCGTTTTATTCGTGGACGGCATTCTGATTCCCTCCCAGTTGTTTCCATCATTCCAGCTCTCGAATCTGTTCCCAGGTGTATCCGGGCTCCTCGAGCTGCTGAAATGTTTTTTCCGTTTCCTGCAGATAGGCCCAAGTCACTTTTCCGAAATCAAAAATGATTTCCAGATGGGCGGGCAGAAAGCGCAGCGCGGATTGCTTTAAACGGTACCGCGTTACCTGCTGATCCAGCACTTCATAGCAAATGACATACAGCTTCTGTTCACGAGGAGCCTCCCAAAGCTCTGCGCGCAGTCCTATGGAAAACAGCGCGCGCTCCACGCTCTCTTTGGTGTTGTCGTTCACCGTCACCGCGCCGCGGTACAGAAGCATTTCGCGCCGCAGCTCCAGCGGCAGATCAGTGCGCTCCGAACCAAAAGCAAGCTCCCGCATCGCAAGACCCAATTCCTCGGCCGTTTCGACAAACGCTTCCTGCGTCAGGCTTTCGAGCGCCTGATAGACCAGATCAAGCCCTTCAGCCGCAGCGGAAAGCTCCGCCTCCACCCGGCTTTCGCCGTCCATTCGGTACAGCCGGAGCGGCAAGAGCTTTTCCCGCATGGAATCCATCGCCCTCATGCTATACCACGCTCCCCATCTGCTGCACATACACCGGGTCGGGCACCGCCAGCTGCGCAATCTCCATCTTTTTATCCTTGGTCAAGGTCTCGTCAAAATGATAATTGCGAATCAGCCCGGTGTCGATCAATCGCCTGCCGAGCTGCGCCAGAATGACGGATTCCCCGACGGAAAGCTGATCGAAATACGACTGGATCACCTCGAGGGTTTGGCTGGTGGCCGCTGCAAGGGTACACCCCGGTACAGGATCGATGTATATGGAAATTGGGAAGCCCACCAGCTCCGGCGAATGCACCGTTACCTCTACGTTTACCTCGCGCAGGCTGTTCAGCTCCGATTGTATTTTCGTCAGCAAAGCCTGCGGCGGGGCTGCGCCCCGGCCCGCGGCGTAGATGGCGACAGTTCCGCTGCCGTCTGCTCTGGGCAGAACGCTTGCGGACTGAATCCCGTCGTACTGCACCACATAACTGCGGTAAAATTCCGCGTTGGTGCCGTTTGGCAGCACCTCATAGCTTTTCAGCAGGCGCTTGCGCAGTTCCTCGTCGGTTTCCTCGTCGGCGCCGCCGGTAAATGCCTGCGGATTCGCTACAGTCTCCACACCTGCGGGGGGCGTGAGCAAAAGCGTCACGGTTCCCGCCGCTGCGTTGGATTCTTTGCCCCCCTGCTGCGATACCGCCGGCCCCTGTGCCGTCTGCGCACCGGCGGGGAGCGTGATATCCTGCGTTGTTTCAAAGCGCGGGCCGGCCTCGCCCGAAACGGCGCAGACCGTGCCTTTCGGGATCAGCACATCATACGGCAGGGTGCCGGAGCGCCCGAATACCAGCGTTCCGGAGGAAGGCGTCGCGCTTTTGCGCGAAAGTCCGCGCTGTGCTGCGTGCATCATCAGGTATTCCCCCTGCGCTGTTTGCGGGAACATCTGATTTTTCAGCCATTCCACCCCGTTCAGCAGGGAATAGACTTCGCCTGCCAGCACTTTAAGCCGGATTCCCAAATCAGACGCATCGTCTGCGGAAAAACCCGCCAGCTCCTGAAAGGTTTGCTGCATCCGCTCCAAAACAGAGCCGTAACTTTCCATTGGATTACCCCTCCTGTCCTGTCAGTTCCAGCGAAATGGTGCCCGGGCCAAAGGAAGTGGAAAGCTCCGCCACAAGGCGCGCGCGTCCCCCGCTGAGAGGGGTGCAGGCGACCTGCTCCACCGAAACCCCCGGCAGCGCCGCCAGTGCTTCCTCCACAAGCTCGCGCGCCCTCGCGCTCAAATCCGCGCCGGACATCACCAGCGTGTGCAGCCTGCTGCCGAGCCCCGGGTCATACGAAAAGCTGCCGCGCGGCACCATAAGACGGATCAAAGCCCGCTGCAGCAGCTCTTCTCTGCCACTGACGGAACCCGGCAGGCCGTTCATCCCAACCGCAAAATCACCCTGATCCAGCCTGATGTCCATTACGATCCCCCCGCAGCGGAAAAGGTCTGGCCGTTGATGACCACCTCGCCGGAATTTTTCAGGCAGATTCGCGCCCCACCGGCAGAAAAGAGCAGAAGCTCGCCGGGCTCAAGCCCTCCGGCCTCTACAATGGTACCGGCGCAAACCGGGTTTTCCGCTCCGCCAAGGATCACCGCCCTTGCCCCTGCCGGCGGCAGATACGCGATTCCCCAGGGAGCCGCGAGCGCAAGACGGCGGTATTCGGTTTCTCCCTGCGCGGCGATACGGGCGTCCTGCCCGCCCGTCACCTCACCGGATGCCACCGCGCTTTCCACAGCGCGCGCCGCAGCCATTTTCTCCGAAATCCACATTTGGTTTCCTCCTTTACTCCGCGGCCCGCCGCAGCGTGACGGTGCAGAGCATCCCGCCGGTGTCCAGCTCATACTCCACGCTCCACACTCTGAGCCCTGCTGCCCGGCCAAGCAATCTGTCGCTGATCTCCGCGTTTCTTCCCGGCTGCACATCGGGCCAGCCGGGCAATATCAGCGTGTATTCCAGCGACTTGTGCCGCGCGTTTGCAAGAACCTGCTTTGCACTGACCGCCGAGGAAGCACTCAGGCAGCGCCTGCGGCGAATGCCGTCGCGCTGCGCCTGCTCGTCCGTGAGTGAAACGGTATAACGCCCATCCTTGGCCGAGCGAACCAGAAGCTCGCTGATTCTCTCATATTCCCTGCGCGTTCTGGTCAGGGAGAGATACGTCAGCCCCCGCACGGAATCTCCAAACAACAGCACCCCGTTCTCTTCCGATCCGCCGACGGTCAGCTCGTCCCCCTCCTGCAAAACGGGAGAAGCGCTCCACGCCCGGCGGCAAAAGCTTTCGAGCACCTGCCATTCACTCATGCCCTTTGTCACCGTAAACTCACCTATTTTTTCCGTACCGCTTGGTACCCGATACCGCAAAAATCCATATGGCGCGGCATGGCGGGCAAACACGGTAGAAAACGGCGGGGAGTAATACGTCTGCGGCACCGCCTCATTGTCGAGCAGCAGCGCCGCAAGGCTCCGTCCCTCCACGCGCAAAAAGGCTCCTTTGGGTGAAATCTTCTCCTGCTGAACATCCACGGGGCCAAAAAACACGATTCTCTCCCCATCCGAAACCCGCAAGCGGTACAGAGGAGGCAGAACGCCCCAGGGAAATTCCCCCACCAGTTCGTCCGCGGGTGCTCCCGCCCCACGGCTGATGTGAACGGACAGCGGCGTGCCAAGGGAACAGACCTCCCCCTGTGCCGTGATTCCCTCAAATTTCAAGGAATCACCACCCTCTCGCCTTCGCGCAGATAGTTCGGCCAGCGGATCGCCGGATTTTTCTCCAGCAGCTGCTGCACGGTGACAGAGTAGTACGCGGCGATCCGCCACAGATCGTCGCCCTCACGGCATTCGTACACCTGCCCGGAAAGCAGGTTCCCGGCAGTTTCTGCCGCGCCGTCCTCCCAGAACACAAAATGGTAACGCACAAGGTCCGGCTCCGGGCTGCCGATCAGCTCGAGCGTGACAAAACGCGCGAGGAACGGCGGAACATTCGGCAGGGTCAGCACGGCCCGTTCCGTTTTTTCCAGCTCCCCATACAGCTTCTGGAACTGCCCGATGCAGTCCGCGCCATAAAACTCGCCCTCGCCCTCCACCACGCGCTTCTGTACGCCGTAATCCTGCAAGATGCTCCCGGCAAACGGCGCCTGCAGCTCCCGCACTGCTCTGCGGCAGCTCACCGTCAGGTGCTCGGGATTATGCGGCCAGACGTATTCCCCGTATTTCATCGGCTGCAGCTTCATACCAGCTCCTCCTCCGAAATCGGGTGAGGATAGCGCCGATAATCCCGCTCCAGCACGCGGCTGATTCGTTCGGCCTGCTCCCTCTCCTGCACAGCGGAAACACTCCCGACAAGGTCTTCGATTTCGTTCATATCGGCTCCTCCTCTCTGCTCCTTTTCCGGGCGGTCATCACGGCATGCTCTGCCAGAAAGCCGTTCCCGGCATCCGCCTGCTCCGTCAGCTCCTGCCACTCGCAGCCGCTGTATACGGTGTGTACGCCGTCCTGCACGGTGACAAGGCGAAAATCGCTCATCTCCCAAAGAGACGAGCGGCTGATGCTCTGCCCCAAACCACTCAACTGAGAAAGCTCCAGACGGTACGAGGGGGAAAGGTCCAGCCAGGCCACCGGCTCCGCCTCGCCAAACGCGCGGATTGCTCTGCGCTCTTTGACACACACGCATTTTACAGCGCTTGCGGAGGCGACCCTCTCGCCGTTCAGCTCAATGGATACGCTCTGACGCTTCGGCACCAAAAGCTCCATGTTATCCCCCGCTTTCCCGGCAGTATGCCGTCATGCCCACCTCGGCGCTCATTCGGAACGCTTCGGCGGCTTCGGAATACTCCACCTTCCCGCAGGAGATGGTCTGCAGACACAGCCCGTTTTCACCGAACAACAGCGCGTCGCTGATGCGCGAAAAGGCGTCCACACATGCGGTGCCGCCCATCGCCCGGGGAGCGGAAATCCAGATGCTGACCGTCAGCTCCGCCCGGCGCAGGGATTCATCCAGCGAGGCGGGGACAAAACGCACCGGCAGGATTTTGAACACGGCGCTGATGCCGTCTGACTTTCCCCGCCTGTTCTCCCACGCTGTCGAAAACCGGATATCCCGAAGGGACTCCCTTTCCTGCAGCTGCCGCAGCAGCTCCTGCTCCAGCAAATCAAATTCCGCCATCTGTTTCCTCCCCCGGCAGTTCCCGCAGAACCGCCCATACATATAAAATCCGGTTCCCCGCCAGAAAGCCCTGCGCGCGGATGACCTTGTATTCCTTTTCCGCGCAGCGCAGCACCGCGCCGCTCATCTGGTCCAGCCGGCAGTCCGGCGGGCCGATGTAAAAGAAATGGGAATTGTCAAAGTACCCCTCCGGCATCCACGCGTCGTCGGGGTAAACCTTGTTCTTGTAGTTCATCGCCTGAATCATGGCCCGTACGGTCACCGGGCTTTCTCCGGCAACCGTCACTACCGTATCGCTGCCATACAGCTCCAGCATCCGCCGCAGAAATGCCACCCGCGTCATGAGCGCACCTGCCCAAAATAGAATTCCTCTTCACGCAGGTAAGGGGCGGCGGCACGGCGCGCCTCCAGCCAGAATCGGTGCGCCGCCTCCATTCCCGCGGAGCTTTTTGTCACACGGACGTCACCGGCGGTAAAATCACTCTCCGGAGTGCTGGACTGCGCCGCGCAGTAGCGGTAAAAGGCCAGAGCGGCGGCAGCGGCGTTCAGAAGCGCCGCCCCCTCCTCCGCTCCGGTGAGTACCTGAGCGTTCAGCTCCTGCATGGCCTCTTCACACAGTCCCTGCCAGGGCTGCGCTTCTTCCGGGGAAAGCCCCGAAAGGCAAAGAAACCGTTCCAGAATCGCCTGCAGATTCATCGGCTTTCCCTCCTATCCTTTTATTCTCCAGTATAGCTGACGGCACGGCATGCCCCGGCAAAGATCTTCGCAAACCCGGCAATCACACTGATGGAAGCGCGCTCCAGCTGGCGGTCGATCAGCTTGTCAGAATCGGTCAGCACATCCCCGGCCTGCACCATTTCCAGCGCGCAGTTCTTATCAAGGCCGATCAGGCGGCTTCCGGAAAGCGACGGCACATGCAGCAGCTTTGCGCCAAGCGGCGTAGCCAGCTTGCCGGTACCCTGAAAATCAAGTCCAGCCACGGAATCCTGAAACTCCTTCAGGTTCAGAATATCCTCTATCGCCGGGGTAGAGGCCAGAATGGTGTTCAGCTCGTAGGGCTGCAAAGCGCTCCACAGGCTGACCATGTTTTGATACGAAAGTGCGCCGGTCACATCCGTCACCGGGGCGGGATTGCCGTTTCCGTCGCCGTCGAGCAGTACATTCACCGCGTCGTCGAGCTGCGCGCGGGCGATATACGCACCGATCTGCCGCAGCGTGACGGTAAACAGGTCCAGCTTCTGAAAGCGTAGCGCTTCATACGACGCCACCAGCATGCGCCCGCGCTTGTGCAGTCTCACCAGATTCTCCTGTGTTTTGACCACTGTGCGGGGAATTTCCGCACCCTCCGCCACCGGCAGAAGTTCTTTGTCCTGCGGCAGGGGATCGGAGGTGATCGTGCGGTAATCCATCGAGTTGATTTTCGTTACCGTCGCCACAATGCCGGGCAGCAGATCGGCCCGCTCCATTCCCTGACGCACCGCGCGCGAAACATATTCGGGGAACAGTGCCGCGCTGTCGCTGGTCTGAAAGAATTTTTCCACCGGGTCGGAGCCGGGGCCTCCTACGCGGATGTCGAAGCGCTTGAGCTGGCGCTGGTAGGCGTCCAGCCCTGACAGAGGGGTACCCTCGTAATTCGTAGAGGGGTCTAGCTCCTCCAGTGTCCGGGTAAAGCTCTTGCCCGCTGTATACATGCCCTTTTCCAATTTGAGCGTATCATAAAAAGCCATGTGTTCTCCTCCTTTTCCGTTACAGAATCACGCCGCATACCGCGGCAGAAGTATCCACGTCCACAACCAAAAGCGGCCGACCAGCCGCATCCGTCTTGATCTTGCCCGCACCGTCGCCCACAAGCGTCTGGTAGCCGACCGCCAGGGCTGTGCCTGTGTAGGGCAGCCGCACGTACCCGGCCAGCTGCACGGCGGCAAATCCGTCACGCACATTTACCGCAACGCCGCAGAACGCCTTTCCCGCGGCGCAGGGGGCCACCGCTCCGTTTGCGCTCATCATCACCGGCATTCCAGCCAGAACGCCTTCCGCCGCTTCAAAGGTAACGAGCTTCTCTCCATACCCACCAAATGCTACTTTCATGCTCTTTCCTCCCGTTTCTGTATTAAATTCGGAACATGTCGTTTCCGCTGTCTGCTGTCTCCGGATGCTCCGGCATGAGCTGGGGGCGCAGCGGCAAAATGCCCTCCGCCTGCTGTTTGAGCGCTTTTTCCAGCGAGAGCAGATCCTCGAGCGGCATACTCTGCGCCGCACGGCCCATCACCTCCGCCGGGATTCCCGTTTTACCGAGTGCGCACAGCCTCACCACATTTTTGCTCACACTTTCGCGGTACTGCCTGCCGCTCTCCGCCAGAGCCTCCAACTGCTCCAAATGTTTTTCAAGCTCCCCGGTCTGCGCGGCGGTCAGCGTTATCTGTTCCCCTGCGCGCAGCGACTTCCTGATTTCCTCCATCAAATCCGTTTCCTCCTTTCCGGGCCGAAAGGCCTTGATCACCCCGGCTGCCCGCTGGGCGGGTACCGCAACAAACGACCATTCGTAGGCGTCCGCCGGCTCGTCGAGTACGGTACAACAGATTTGCTCCCGTCCCTCGCCGCCATAGCTGCGCCCCTTCACATGCCCGCACGCCCGCTTCACGCGATCCGCCCCGCAGACGGAACAGGTGGATTTCCCCACCGCGCAGCCCACGCTGACTTCCTTTTTGATTCCCGATTCCAGCTCCAGAATCAAATCGGCATTTTTCTCCGTTTTCGGCAGATAAGCCCTTGCCACCAGCCGGGTGTACGGCTCGCCTGCCTGTGTCGTTCTCTGCGGGTCGGTTTCCACATGGGTGGAAAAAATCCGGGCAGTCTGGTCGCCGCTTTTCATGCTGTGGTCGAACAGACCCGTTTTGCCGAGGAACAATTCCCCCAGCCTGTGCAACGCCGGGATCGTGAAGCGTTCCAAATCGCGGTCGATCTCGTTGTCGCACAGCACCACCGAAAACACATACAGCTCTTCGGGTGAAAATTCCCGCCGGGTGTAGCGGCCAATCTGCCGAAGCTCCTCCGCAGAAGCCGCGCTCTGCGCGCTTTTGATCACATAGCCCTCTCTCATGCTCTCCCCTCTCTTTCCTTCTGAACTTCCCATTCCAGCTTTGCCGCCTGCGCGTTTTTGAGCCTTGCTCCTGCTAAATCCACTGTATCCTGCAAGCTAATGTCCTCCCAGACGATCTCCATCCGCTCGGAATATCCGTTCAACAAAAGCCACATCCGGCAGATTTTCTCGACTATCGGCTCGAGCAGGCGGCGGTAGCTTTCCAGCTCGCTGGTGAGAAGGTCAGCCTGTTGGGAGGACATTCTCTCCGTCGACGACCACGAAAGCCCCAGCAAAAACGGCGGCACGCCCAGCTTCGCCACAATCTGCTCCAAAAGCTGGCGCACGGGGATTTCACTGTCCAGAATCTGATTGTCCGCGCCGATCACCCGGATGCTCACGTCGCCCACGGCGACAAAATCGCTCACTCCGGCTCCCGGCTGCATCGCGCGGCTCCACTGGTCGGCGATCTGCCGGGCACGTTCAGCGCCGTAGGCCCGGTCTCCCTCGCCGGAGGGCTTGTAGGTCACCGCAAAACGGGTATTTCCCACACGATCCCAGTTGATGCCGATCGTATGGTAAATTTTCATCAGAACCTCCCCTAAAAAGGGAAGCCCCCGCAGAATCGATACGCCGCGCACCTCCCCCGGCTCGGGATTCAGCGCGGACAGCAGCACCAGATTGGGGTGTTTCACCGGCACGGCTTCTCCCGACTGCCCGCGCACACATAGCTGAACCTCCAGCGAATTTTCTCCCCGGCGCAGCTCCAGATGCTCCAGCCGGGCATTGTAAAGCCCCGCGATTCCGCAGGCGTCCGCGCTCAGCAGGATCTCCCCGACAGCGGTACCGTACATCAGCAGCTGGTCAAGGTAGGTGCATAAAAAGCTCTGGATTCCCGCCTGCGCCGCGCCCACCGGAACATGCCTCAAAAACTCCGTCAGCCCCCGCCGTGCGGCAGCGTCCGGGCACTCCACCTGAAAGGTGCCGATCAGCCGCACTGTCTTTTCCAGCGCGGCGGAAATGATCGGCACCGATTCCCGCAGCGTTCCATACAGACGCTGTTCCCCGCCCGCGAGCGGCGCGTACCGATTCCATTCCCAGCCTGCCTGCCACCCGGAACGCGGGGCTGTCTGCATGGCAGGAACGGCAGGCGGGCTTTTCTTTGCTTTAAACCAACCCATCATACTCTCCTGTCCGGCGCGGCGCGGCTACCGCAAAGCAGCCCCCCGCGTCCTGCTGTAATATTGTCGCGGTAAAATACCGAATGTCGTCCATGGCGTGGTCGTTTTCCTTGATCGGCGCGTCGCGTGTGGAGTCGGAACTCCACCGGTACAGCGCGAATTCTCGCATCGCGTCGGCGCAGGTGTCACAAATGAGAAGCTGCCCGGCCTTGAGCGCCGCCGCCACCTGACGGATTCCATCCAGCACATCGTTTCTGGCCGGAATCACCCGGAACTCTCCGTGGCGGCGGATGACCGCCATAAAACTCGCGGCGGAGGGGTCGGCCACCACACATTCGATTTTTCTGCCCCCGGCGAGCTGGCACAGCCCGGCGTAATGTTCCTCGTCCGTGCGCTGAAAGCCCTCCCTGCGGGAATCGTAGTAATATTCCGCAATCCGGTACCAGCAGCCGTTCTGCCTGCCCCACAGTCCGAAGGATGAGGGGTTTACCGTGCCGTAATCACACGAAATCACGTAGCGTTCCAACGCCTCCTGCGGTACGGGACAAAACTGCTCCTGCGTCATAAAAGGGTACACCAGTCCCTCGGCGGCCACCCACTCCCCCAGCACAAAGCGCCGGTAAAATGGACCGGAATACAGCCCCCGGTAGCGCTCAAGCATCGCCTCGGACAGCGACGGATTATCTTCCATCTGAAAATGCAGGTACAGCGCGTTCTTCTTCGCGGCGTTCTGAATCCACTCGCGGTAAAACCAGTGCTGCGGGTGCTCCGGGTTACAGTTAAACCAAAAGGTCGAGCCCTCCACCGAGCAGCGGGCCAGTGCTTGCTCCACAAACGAACGGGGCATCAGGGCCACCTCATCGAACAGCACGCCCGCAAGCGTCATGCCCTGAATCAGTGCGGAAGAGGATTCATCCTTTCCGCCGAACAGGTAAAAGCGGTTTTCGCGCCCGCCCGCCGAGATGGTCAGCAGATTCTCCGAAAGCTTCAGGGAACATTCAAAGCCGTTTTCCCGCAGCACCGGCAGCAGGGGCACGACCAGATTCCGCCGCAGGGAACGAATGGTTTTCCCGCACAGCGCGAATGACTGGCCATCAAACCGGTAAAACGCCCACGCGATAAAGGAAATTCCAAGACAGAGCGTCTTACCGCTTCGCACCGCTCCGTCGCAGATCACCGCGCTGTAATGCTCAAACGGACTGCCCCGGCACCACCAGCTCAGCGCCTGAAGCTGCTTTTTCGAAAAAGGGTGAAACTCCAAGCTCAGTCCTCCTCCGGAAAATTCGGCTCAAAGCTGCGCACGCTCTGCTCAAGCGCACGGTAAAAGCCGCCCGGGCCCTCCCCGCGATCCTCATTCATCTGCTCCAAACATTGCAGCGCTTTGATGCGGTCAAAAAACTTGATCTCCATTCCACCGCCTTTCGGGCGCTTGATTTCCGCCACATTGAATAAATCCATCCCGCGAATCTCCAGCTGATCCGGGTCGTCGCAGAACATCAGCCGCACGGCGTCCGCAACCCCGCCAAACGCCAGCTTATCATAGCCGCGCATGATTTTTCGTTTCGCCTTATTCGGGTCCGTCATACGCCCTCCTTCCCCGTCTCTTTGGTCTGTTTTGCGACAAAGTTCCTCGCCATTCCTACCGACCAACGCAATCTTTACCATTCCTTGCATGGTCTGACAAAGCTGCTTCGTGTTTTCTCGGGATCGGCAGGTTCTGACTCCCCCGGACAAAATAAAAAAACTTTCCCCTGAAAGAGAAAGCATTCAAAAATATTTTTTATTTTTCCGCGAAGCAGGGAAAAAGAGAGCACAAATTGTAGAATCATTCAAAATATATACTATATGTATATTTTGGTTTCTTTTCCCAGAAAAAACACTTGACATTTTCACACGATCGCGCCATACTGTGTATATAGTATATATACAGTATTCAGAAAGGAGAGCGCCGTGGATATTCTCATCAGCAATTCAGACAGCAGACCCATCTACGAACAGATCACCCACCAAGTGAAAAACCAGATCATCAGCGGCAAGCTGAAAGAGGGCGACGCTCTGCCGTCGATGCGCGTACTGGCCAGGGAACTGCAAATCAGCGTGATCACCACGAAGCGTGCTTATGAAGATCTGGAGCGCGACGGCTTCCTGATCACCCGGGCCGGCAAGGGCAGCTTTGTCGCAGCACGCAACGTTTCGGCCATTCAGGAGGAACACCTGCGCCAGATCAGGGAGTTGATCTCACAGGCCGTGCGGCTGGCACAGGCCGGCTCTATTTCCCTTGAACAGCTTTCTGAACTTCTCAATCACCTTTATAAAGGAGAATCGATATGAAGAATTTACTGGAAGTACGCGGCCTGACGAAGCGTTTTCCCTCCTTTGCCTTACAGGATGTCAGTTTTTTGATTCCCGGCGGGAGCATCATGGGGATGGTAGGCGAAAACGGCGCCGGCAAAACCACCACCATTAAACTGCTTTTAAATGAGCTGAAGCCCGACGGCGGCGAGATTCGGATTTTTGGCTCCAACGCGCAAAAGGAAGAGCGTAAAATCAAAGAGCAGATCGGCGTGGTATTCGACGACTGTTATTTTCCCGGGGAGTTCCATTCCCGGCATATCAGCGACCTGCTGAAGAACTTTTTCAAAGACTGGGATGAACCGCTGTACCAGTCCTATCTGGAAGAATTCAGTCTCCCGCGTGATCAGCTGATCAAAGATTTTTCCAAAGGAATGCGGATGAAGCTTTCGATTGCCGCCGCGCTGGCTCACCATCCCCGCCTCCTGATCCTGGATGAAGCCACCAGCGGGCTCGATCCTGTGATGCGCAGCGAAATCCTTGATCTGCTTTTGGAATTCATTCAGGACGAAGAGCATGCCGTGCTCTTCTCCTCGCACATCACCGCCGATCTGGAGCGGATTGCGGATTATGTCACCTTCATTCACGAAGGCAAAATACTGCTGAGCGGCTCAAAGGATGAAATCATGGATTCTTATGGCGTTGTAAAGTGCGGCGCAGAGGAATTCGGCCGCCTGCCGAAAAGCGATTATCTGCGCAGCCGAAAGAACTCCTTTGGCTGCGAGGCTCTGATCAAAAACCGGCCGGAATTTATAAAGCGCCACCCCGGGCTGATGGTAGACCCGGCCGGTCTTGACGACATTATGGTGTTCTATGGGAGGGAGCAAAAACGATGAAAGGTTTATTGATGAAGGATCTCATGATCTCTAAACGAAGCCTTCTGGCTTTCAGCGCGATTCTTTTGCTGCTGTTTTTCATCTCACTGGTGGTGCATTCCGATTATTCCCTTCTCGGTGACGGGACGTTGTCTTTCATGACTATTTATTTCACAGTATTTCTGTCCATCAATCTGTTTGCATATGACGAAGCCTGCAAGTGGAATCTCTACGCACTTTCCTTACCGGTCAGCAAGCGTCTGTTGGTACTCGGCAGGTACGTCTACTTATTGTTGGCAAGCCTTGTGGCCACTTGCCTTTCCTTCGCGTTCTCGGCGGCTGCAGGCAATCTGTTCCATGCGGAAACCATTCTTCAAATTCTAAGCTCTATTGGGGTATCGTTCATTCTAATCGGCATTCTGGCTCCCCTGATGTACCGCTTTGGCACCCAGACCGCGCGGATCCTACTGATGGGCGTTTTTTTGCTTGTCTTTCTACTGATCTATCTTCTGCAAAAACTGCCGTTCTCGATCTCCGGGCCAGGTGATCTGTCCATTGTTTTTCTGGTAGCGGCAGCCTTCGGGGCTTGTGTTCTCCTGTTCTTTCTATCCTATCTGATCTCCTGTAAAATCATGGAACAGAAGGATGTCCAGTAAAGAGACCGGTTGCTTTTCCGCGGAATCGTGTGGAACGGACGGCACCCGTCCCAGCTCCCGCGAATCATATCTCTCCGCATTCTTTTCCCTGCATCCGCAGCTTCTGCAAAGAAAGGAGTAAATCACTTTGAAAGGCTTACTTTATAAGGATTTTGTTCATCTGCGCAAATTTCTGCTCGCCGGGCTGTTTTTAATCGTGTTTTCCCTTGTTGGCGTCTGGATCTTTCTCAATCGGCTGGGAGAAAAAGATTTTGCCTATGGCTTCATCGTTTCGATTTCGACGCATTGGTTTACTTTGATAACAGCTTATTTTGCTTTTCAGAGGGACGAACGGAACAAGTGGAATGTCTATGTACTGTCGTTTCCAGTGGACAAAAGACTGCTGGTGCGCAGTCGGTACCTGTTTCTGTCCTGTATTCTCCTTACGGGCAACCTGCTGGGTTTCTCTCTCTCTGGATTTTCCTATGGTTTTACTCAGGAGGTATTTCTCGAGCACTGCGGGATGATCGGTCTCACGCTTCTGCTGCTCAGTGCCTTTTTACCGGCAGCCTACCGAAAGGGCTCGCAGGACGCGATCTGGATTCTGGTTCTTTGCTATATTTTATTGAATGTTTTTGACTTGATTTTCGGTCTTATCGGTCGTAATACGGAAATCCTGCTCCTTCTTAATACTTTGGTTTTCCACCAGGCTCCAGTTTTCGGTCTTTTCTTTGCGCTCCTGCTGTTTTGGGGCTCTTACTTCCTTTCCTGCAAGGTACTCGAAACAAGCGATGTCTCTTAATCCAAAATCCTTGATTTTTGAGATAAAATTTTTCTATAAAATAAATTTCACAACGGCCGACCTGAATCAAAAAAGCGATTTGGGCCGGTTTTTTCGTCGGATCGCACCACGTTTTTATCAATTGTTGTAAGCCCTTACAAAAATAGCAAAGTTTTTTTGTCTGCCCCTCTCCCGCTTCCAGATTGACAGAGTTCGACAAGTCTTATATAATTGTCCCAGTCACATATTGGAAAATTTTAACAATCAATTTTATTTTTTTGAGACTATTGCCGAATGACTTTGCGGCTAAGATAAAAATTGTTGCTTTGGAGGGCCCTCATGAAAAATCTATCCATTCCCAAAAAACTGACTGTCAGCTTTACCTTAGTTGTCGTTTTATTCAGTGTGATGATCGCCTGTATTGTCATGTTCGGGATGAAATCGATTGCAAACTCTCTGAACAGCTTCTATCAAGGGCCGTATCAAACCGTAACCGCATCGGAAGATTTGAACAAATCACTCAACGCACAGCAGAAATATCTGCTCATGTATTTGACAAACGACGACCAGGATTCCATTGTCGGGTATCAATCAGAACTGAGAAGGCTGGATCTGGCGATGCAGTCTGACATAGCGATCTTAAAAAACAACCTGACCTTACAAGAAAATCAGGACAAGCTGAATCTGCTGATCGCCAACTCGACCACCTTAAAAAGGCTGAGCGAGCAGCTGCAGAACATGTACAGCCGCGGAGAAGTGGAGTCCGCAAAAAAGCTGTACTACTCCGATTTTATTACGATTGCCAACGCTTCCCAAACTCTCTCTTCCACACTCAGTTCATCCTCTAAATCCGTGGCGAACCAATTTTATATCAGCGCTTCCAAAACCGAAAAGCAAACGTATCAGATCATTGCCATTTTCAGCGCCGCCATCCTCGTTTTTATCATTTTGATCTGTATCTATATTGTCCGTATCATCACAAAGCCGATCAAGCAGATCGAGTCCGCCATGCTCCGTTTCTCTGAGGGAGAGCTGGATGTGGATATCCCCTATGTCTCAAAAGATGAGCTGGGGGTTCTGGCAGAAGGCATGCGTACCGTATCCGGGAATCTGAAAGCTTACATCGACAACATTTCGTACGTGCTTGGCGCCATTTCAAAGGGCGACATGACCGTAACCGTTGACGTCGATTACAAAAATGATTTTGCGCCGATCAAGGAGGCGCTGGTCTCCATTGTGGATTCCCTGAACAGCACCCTTTCACAGGTTCAAGTTGCCGCCAGCCAGGTTTCTACTGGGGCAGAGCAGGTATCCCTGGGTGCACAGACTTTGTCGCAAGGGGCGACAGAGCAGGCCAGCTCGATTGAAGAACTCGCCGCCACCATCAGTGAAATTTCCGATAAGGTAAAGGCCAATTCTTCCAACGCGCAAACCGCCAGCTCGCATGCGGATGAAACAGCCCGCGTGATTCAGGACGGCGACACGCTGATGCAGCAGCTTGTGGGATCGATGTCTGAAATGGAAAAGACCTCTACCGAAATCAACAAGATCATCAAAACCATTAACGATATTGCCTTCCAGACGAATATTCTGGCCCTGAACGCAGCGGTAGAGGCCGCCCGGGCCGGTTCCGCGGGACGAGGCTTCTCCGTCGTGGCGGAGGAAGTCCGGAACCTGGCAAGCAAAAGCGCCCAGGCTGCCGACAACACCACCTCTCTGGTCGAAAACACCCTTTCCGCCATCCAAAACAGTACCACGCTGGTGGACAAGGTTCGCAAGTCTCTTGACGCAATCGCAAAAAGGTCCTCCGACGTCACCGTTCTGATTCAGGACATCGCGGTCTCCTCTCAGGAGCAGACCGGCGCGATCGACCAGGTCAACGAAGGCATCAATCTGATTTCCGGCGTCGTACAGACAAACTCCGCTACCGCAGAAGAAAGCGCAGCCGCCAGTGAAGAGCTGTCCGGTCAGTCCGAAATCATGCTCAGCCTGGTCAACGTGTTCCAGCTAAGGGGCGGGGCCACCGTCGAACCCGTGCAGATCTCCGACCTCCCAGAAGATCCCGGGTATTCCGATTTTCCGCTTTTCTCCGACGAACCCGACCTCTTTTCGGAAGAAGAATCCGCCGAGCTTGCACCGATGCTGTGAGAAAAAAACAAACTGCTTCAGACATATCCTCCTGATAAATTCATAAAAAGCGCACCAGATCGGTTTTAAATCCCGATCTGGTGCGCTTTTTATTCAGCCGGGTTTTTGCATCCGGTTTATTTTACGCTCTGCTGTGTTTCGCCGTTGTCGGCCAACAGCGTAGCTGTCACTTCAAAGGTCTTGCCCTGCTGGCCAATCGCGCCCGGCCGGTAAAGCGTCATTTTCATCGTATCCCCCGGCTTATGCAGACCCAGCTTCTGGTACAGCTCCGTCATGGTCGTAATCGACGTGCCGTCCACCTTTGTAATAATGTCGTTCACCTTCGCCTCTGTCCCCTGGAACGCACTCTCGGAATCGATGGAAACGATAACCACCCCCTGCGGCCAGCCCAGCTGCTGCTGCAAGCTGGTCACCTGATTCGCGCCAATGCCCAGACGAGCCCGCCCAGACACATACCCGCTCTTGATCAGGTCATCCACAATGCTTTTGGCGCGCGCAATCGGGATGGAAAAGCCCATTCCCTCATAGCCCTCCGCCACAAGCTTCGAGGTGTTCACACCGACCACCTGCCCGTACAGGTTCAGCAGCGCGCCGCCGGAAGCCCCGGGGCTGATCGCCGTGTCGGTCTGAATATATGTCATGTTGGCCTTGTCGCTGTATCCCACCGAACGATTCAGACCCGAAACAACACCGCGGGTCAGCGAGCTGGCAAAGGTCATGCCGCCCGGGTTGCCGATCGCCAGAACCCAGTCGCCGACAGCCAGTGAATCGGAATTTCCGAAAGCAGCCACAGGCAGATTTTTTGCATCGATTTTCAGGACCGCCAGATCCGTCGTTTTGTCAAAACCGACCACCGCTGCGTTGTACTGGCTGTTGTCGTGCAGAATCACGCGCAGCATCGAATGGTTTTTTGAGTCCTTGATCACATGCGAATTCGTGATGATATAGCCGTCCGAACGGCAGATGATCCCCGAGCCGGAGCTGGTACCCTCCTGTGTTTCGCAGACCACACCGATAATGGAGGGAGATACCTTCGCGTAAATCTCCTTCGCGGTGCTCTCCCCGCCCGTGGGCGCAGACGCAATCGCCAATCCTGCAAATTTGGGGTCGGCCAGCGTTCCGGTCGGCGCAGGCTCCGCGTCTTCCACACTCTGAGAAGGCTCCGCAGATTCCGGCGGCGCCTCGGAAGGCCCCTGCGGCGGCTGCGAAGAAGCCGAAGAATCATTTTTCTCCGGTGAAAGCGCCGTATAAACGCTGAGGCTGAAAAACCCAAGCACAAAAACGGCGGTTAAAGTCACGAGCGCGCCGATAAACAGACGGTAGCCCCTGCTCTTCGGCGGTTTGGGGGTATATTCCGGCTGATGAAACGGCCCTTTGCCCGCTCCCTGCCCGTAAGGCGCATAGACCCGCGGGGGCTGATAGCCAAACGGCATCTGCTGCCCCTGCGGCGGATAGGGCGGATATCCATACGGCGGGTATGGCGGATAACCAGGATACTGCTGCCACCCGTTTTGCGGATACCCGTACGGAGCCTGCGGCGGCTGACCCGGTGCAGGGTTCTGCTGTTCTCCGCTCTGCGGCGAGCCATAGGGGTTATACGGCGGTACCCACTGGCCGGGCGCGGTATCCTGCTGCCCTCCGCTTTGCGCGGAACCATAAGGATCATACGGCGGCCTTGGCTGCTCCGCTGCGGGATTCTCCTGTTCCTGTGCGGGGTTCTCCTGCGGTTCACCCGGTGCATCTGTTTCCGGGTTCGGGTTCTCTTCGTGCACCTCTTCGGGCGCTCTATCCGCGGCGGAACTCTCTTCCTCCGGCTGTGCCGAAGGTGGTTCCTCCGCTTCCGGAATCGGCGCATCTGAATCGGAACCTGCATCCGGCTCTCCGGCCAGATCATCACTAGGCCCCTGCGAATCTGTCCGCTCCAAATCCGGCAGGCTGCTCTGCGGGGGATCCTTTTCCTCTTCGGCCGCACTTTCGGAATGCGTTTCCTTCTGTAAGAAAAACTCTTCCAAAGTATCCGGCCAGGGCTTTTGGGATTTCTCTGCCTCGTCGGCTTCTCCCTGCCCGTCGGGTTTTTTCCACTGAAAATCGTCCATGCTCATCCCCCCGTAAAATGGTTTACCCCTTCGGCTCCTTTTTATCCTTCGAAAGCTCCTTAAACGGCGCATCCTCGGCCTCGGCCTTGATCTGTTTTTCCTTGTTTTTCGGCAGCCAGAACTGGAATTCGCAGTATTCGTTTTCCACGCTCGAAACGGTAATCTCGCCGCCGTGCAGCCCGATGATGGTGCGAACGATATACAGGCCAAGCCCCATCCCGTTCTTATCGTAGCTTCTCGATTTGTCCGTTTTGTAAAAACGCTCGAAAATCATGTCGACCTCGTCAGGCGGGATTCCCGCGCCGCTGTTCTTTACGCGCACGATGTCCCGGTCGGCTTTATCCTCCACATGAATCTCGATGTATCCGCCGTTGTTGGTAAACTTTACGGCATTTTCAATCAAATTATACATCACCTGATGAATCATATCCGGGTCGCCGTCGACGAACAGGCTTTCCGCATCCTCCAGTCCGCGCACCTCCAGGTGCTTGTCCTCAATCGCCTTTTCAAACGAAAGCAGAGCCGAAAAGATGGTGTTCGTCAGATCAAAGCGTCCAGGCCGCAGCTTCAGCTCGCCGTTGTCGATGCGCGAAAGATCGAGCATCGTGCGCACCAGCCGCGAAAGGCGCTTGACCTCGGTGGAAACGATCTTCAGGTATTTTTCCTGCTGCTCCGGCGGAATCGTCCCGTCCAGTATGCCGTCGATGAACCCGGCGATGGTCGTCATCGGCGTTTTCAGCTCGTGCGATACGTTGGCGATAAAGTTGCGGCGCACCGTTTCACCGGAGGCCAACGAAGCCGCCATGTTGTTAAACGCCAGCGCCAGCTGGCCGATTTCGTCGTTGCTCGTCACCGGAACACGCACCGAAAAATTTCCCTCGCCAAAGCTGTGCGCCGCCAGCGACATTTCATGCAAAGGCCGCACCAGCCGATACGAAAACAGCCACACCATGATGAACGACAGCATAAAGACCGCCGCCGCGGCAATCAGGAACATCCGCAGCGCTTCTGTGCGGTACACCTGCAGAGAATAGATGTTGGAGGCGGTAAATACCGCTCCAATCGTGACAGTCGTGCCGTTGTCGCCCACCACCTGGATGGGTACACCCACAACATAGTGGGGCTGCTGGTAAATCCCCTTAAGGGTGCCGGTGCCCATATAGCCGCCGCTCATCACCTGATTCATAATGTCCGCACCCACATCACCGGCGCCCACTTCACCGCTGCCGGTATAGGCTGAAAGAAGCCGGACTCCGTTTTTATCCGTTACAAAAATGTCCGCGTCAATATTCACCGAAAACGCAGAGATAAACGCCTGCATGCGTTTGCCGTCCACCATGTATTGGTTGTTCTGGATCATGATCACGCTTTCCGACGCCACAGCCGCAACGCCCTGAGCATTTTTACTCAGCAGCTCCCGCTTTTCGTCCTGCCAGTAGCGCGAAATAAAGCTGATCATCACCACGCCCAAAAAGATAAAGCTGACAAAAATGATCGTCAGTGTGATGCGCAGATACTTTTTAAACAGAGTTTTTTTCACTCCGCGAGACGCCCCTTCTCCATTTCAATCCATCCTCCCATGCAGGGAGCAACAGACGGTCTTGCCGCCGCCGAGAAATACGGCGCTGCTTATTCCTTGACCTCGAATTTATAACCCACACCCCAAACGGTTTTCAGGGCCCATTTCTCTGAAACGCCCTCCAGCTTTTCGCGCAGGCGCTTTACGTGTACATCTACCGTGCGGGAATCGCCGTAATAGTCGAAGCCCCACACCTCATCGAGCAGCTGGTCACGCGTAAAAACACGGTTCGGATTGCTGGCCAGGTGGTAAATCAGCTCCATCTCTTTGGGGGGCGTGTCCACCTGAACGCCGTTCACGCGCAGCTCGTAGTTCGTCAGGTTGATCGAAAGCTTGTCGAACTTCACTTCCTTAATCAACTCGTCGCCATTCTTGCCCACGCGGCGCAGCACCGCCTTAATGCGGGCCACAACCTCTTTGGCCTCAAAGGGCTTTACCACATAGTCGTCCGCGCCCAGCTCCAAACCGAGCACCTTGTCGAATACCTCGCCCTTCGCCGTGAGCATGATAATCGGGCACTGAGACTTCTTGCGAATCTCACGGCAAACCTGCCACCCATCAAGCTCCGGCAGCATAATGTCCAGAAGGATCAGATCCGGGTTCTCTGCATCGAACAGATCCACCGCTCTTTTGCCGTCATTGGCGATCGCCACGTGAAAGCCTTCCTTTTCCAGATACAGCCGCAGCAGCTCGCAGATGTTCTGGTCATCGTCGACTACCATAATTTTTCCTGCCGCCATAGTATTCTACTCCTTCCGTCCTGTTTATATGAACATTCAAAATCACTTCTGCGGGATTTCCGTACGGTACCACGGGCACAACGCGCCGCTGAGAAATCAGCCTCAAAAGCACCGCGCCACATACCGTAATGATATCTTGATTCGCCGCGCATCCTAACCGCAAACACTTTTGCAGTTATTATACCAGATTATTATACTAAAATGGGCAATAAAAAGGATGAATATTTTTTAAAGCTTTCACCCGGCGGCATACGCTCTGCGGGCCTTGCAGCTGTTTTGGGCTGGGATGCCGAAATTGCCCGCTTCTTTTTTGTTCCGGATATTTTTGCAATAAATTCACTTGCAGGAAATGCGGTACAATGGTACACTGTAATGTATGGCTCGCAGGAGGGATTCCCGAAATGAATAAACTCACAAAACTGTGGAGGTTTCTCACTTCACCAGAGATGCTTTCCTACCTGATATTCGGCGTTCTCACCACACTGATCAATATTTTGCTGGCCGGCCTTTTGTACGATGTTCTGCACTGGAACCTGTACGTGGCCAACACGCTGGCTTGGGTCGCTTCCGTCGCGTTTGCCTTTTTCACCAATAAGCTGTTCGTGTTCCAAAGCAAAAGCATGGCGCCCGCGGTATTGATGCGGGAATCGATGTCTTTTCTGGGGGCGCGCCTGTTTTCACTGGGGGTCGATACCCTCGGCATGGGGCTTTTGGTGGATTTACTTCACTGGAATTTCTGGGTGGCCAAAATCCTGATGAACGTGATAGTGGTCATTCTGAATTACATTTTCAGCAAGCTGCTGATCTTCAACCAGAAAAAATAAAGGGGCGCAGCCAGCGTCCCGAAATTGGAGGATGAAACATGCTTAAAAACAGCGAAAAAACGATGGACAAAATTGTCAGTCTGTGTAAAAACCGGGGATTTGTCTATTCCGGCTCCGAGATTTACGGCGGACTCTCCAACACCTGGGATTACGGCCCGCTGGGAGTGGAATTTAAAAATAATGTAAAAGCGGCATGGCGGAAAAAGTTTGTGCAGGAAAGCCCCTACAACGTAGGGCTGGATTCCGCAATTCTGATGAATCCGCAGGTATGGGTTGCCTCCGGCCACGTGGGCGGATTCTCCGACCCGCTGATGGACTGCCGCGACTGCCACACCCGTCACCGCGCGGACAAGCTGATTGAAGAAGCCGGCGGCGACGCAAACGGCATGACCTTCGAGCAGATGAGCGACTATATCAAAGAGCACGACATCGCCTGCCCCGACTGCGGTTCGAAGAACTTTACCGACATCCGCAAGTTCAACCTGATGTTTAAAACCTTTCAGGGCGTTACCGAGGACGCGAAGAACGAAATCTTCCTGCGCCCCGAAACCGCTCAGGGTATTTTTGTAAACTTTGTAAATATCCAGCGCACCACCCGCCGCAAGATTCCGTTCGGCGTGGCGCAGATCGGCAAATCCTTCCGCAACGAAATCACCCCCGGCAACTTTACGTTCCGCACCCGTGAGTTCGAGCAGATGGAGCTGGAGTTCTTCTGCAAGCCCGACACCGACCTCGACTGGTTCTACTACTGGAAGGACTACTGCAAGGACTGGCTCTTAAATCTTGGCCTGAACGAAGAGAACCTGCGCCTGCGCGACCACGAGAAGGAGGAGCTTTCCTTCTACTCCAAGGCGACAACAGACATCGAGTTCCTGTTCCCGTTCGGCTGGGGCGAGCTGTGGGGCATCGCAGACCGCACCGACTACGACCTAAAGCAGCACCAGAACCATTCCGGCAAGGCGCTGGATTACTTTGATCCCGAAAGCAACGAGCGCTATATCCCCTACGTCATTGAGCCTTCCCTCGGCGCAGACCGTGTTGCGCTGGCCTTTTTGTGCGACGCGTACGACGAGGAGGAGCTCGGCGAGAACGACAGCCGTATCGTCATGCATCTGCACCCGGCGCTTGCGCCGTACAAGGCGGCCATCCTGCCCCTCTCCAAGAAGCTGAACGAGAAGGCTCAGGAGGTTTACGCGAAGCTCGCCAAGCATTTTATGGTCGATTACGACGATGCCGGTTCCATCGGCAAGCGCTACCGCCGTCAGGACGAGATCGGCACCCCGTTCTGCCTGACCTACGATTTCGAGAGCGAAACCGACGGCTGCGTCACCATCCGCGACCGTGATACCATGCAGCAGGAGCGCGTCTCCATTGACAAGCTGGTCGAATATCTCGAGGCAAAGATCGAATTCTGATTTTTATTTTTCATCCATTCAAATAAAATGCAAAAACAGGCTCCGGCAGTTCGTTCAGAACAAACCGGAGCCTGTTTTTTGTATCCCTATCGCCGCTTCAGAGCAATCCTCTTACATATTCCACCAAGGGAGCGATCGATGCTTCCTCGATAAAATCCACGGATTTTCCATACGTTTCCAGCATCAGACGATCCTCGTCCGTCCGCTCTTCCGGCGCTTTCGAATCAATCGTCATTTTCTTCATCATCGCCATCATGCCCCGGTGAACCGGCCCCAGCCTGCCGTAATCCATCGCACCGCGCAGATGGAACACCTTGAGCTTTTCCCTTTGCTCCGGGGAGAAATTCCGATTCAGAATCTCCGAATAATCCGTTATCGCCGGATTTGCCAGCCCCACTGTAAATACCACCAGCGGCGGACAGGGATACTTCGCCACCAGGTCCACGCCGGCAATCCCGCCGGCATACAGACCGCCGCCATACACAACCACATCATATTCCCGCAAAGATGCCGGCGAAACGGCAGAGCGCTCCAGAAGCTGCGCTCCCAAATCGCGGGCAATCCACTGCGCGTATTGCCTGGTCGAACCGTATTTTGACTGATAGATCACCGCAATGCGCTTCATTTTTGCTCCTCCATCCTCTGTTAACCGATCACCATGCCGCCATTGACCCCAAGCACCTGGCCGGTGATAAAATCCGACCGGCTATCCGCCAGAAAGAACACAGCCTCCGCAATGTCACGGCAGGTGCCGAGCATGCCAAGCGGCGTTTCTTCGCAGAGCTGCTCGAGCGTTTCCGCCGAAAGCGCACCGTTCATTTCGGTGTCGATCACCCCGGGGGCCACACAGTTCACCTGAATGCCCGACGGCCCAACCTCTTTTGCCAGGGCGCGCGTCATACCGATCACCGCGGCCTTGGCGGCGGAGAAATGCCCCTCGCACGAGCCGCCGATCTGCCCCCACATGGAAGAAACGTTGATGATCTTCCCGCTGTGGCGTTGGATCATCCCCTGCAGCGCACGGCGGCTGCAATAGAACGCGCCGTCCACGTGTACCGCGAACATCCTGCGCCAGTCATCGTCCGTCAGGTCGGTAAACAGCTTCTGCTGCGCGATTCCGGCATTGTTCACCAATACGTCGACTCCGCCGAAGTGCACCTCCGCCTCGTCAAACATCCGCTCCACCTGCTGCCGGTCGGCAACGTCGGCGCGAACGGGCAGAACCCGTTCCCCCGCGCAAACACCGAGCTGCCGCTCCAGCAAATCCGCCAGTTCCCGCGCCTGTTGTTCACTCGTATTGTAATTCAGCGCCACCCGGTACCCTGCAAGAGCAAAGCGGCGTGCGATCTCACTGCCAATGCCCCGCGAGGCCCCGGTGATCAAAACTGTTTTGCGCTGTTCCAAGCTCATTCCTCCCAAACCGCGTCCTGTTCCATGTTCCCGGTCAGCATCATCAGCACTGAAAGAGCCGCAACCGGGGCCGTTTCCGTGCGGAAAATTCGCGGGCCCAGTGTCGCCACCTGCGCGCCGTTTTGCCGGGCCAGCTCTACCTCGTCCTGCGCAAAGCCGCCTTCCGGCCCAATGAACAGAGAAATCCGCTCCTCGTTTTCCAGCCCTAGGCTGCGCAGGCTCTGCCCGCCGCCCTCGTAAAAGAATAGCAGCCTGCCGCCGTCCGCCGCGGCCTGCTCCACCGCCTTCGCATACGGCGTAATTTCCGCAACCTCCGGCACGATTCCACGGCCGGACTGCTTCGCCGCCTCCAGCGCAATTTTCTGCCAGCGTTCCGCCTTTTTCCGCGCCGCTTTTTCGTCCGGGCGGGACACACACCGCGCGCTGAGCACTGGCACCACGCGGCACGCGCCGCACTCAACTGCCTTCTGCACTACAGAGTCCATCTTGTCCGCCTTGGGCAAAGACTGATACACCGTCACAAAAACAGAGGGTTCGCTGATGCTTTTCACCTGTTCCAGCACACGCACCTGCGCGCGGTTCGCTTCTGTCTGCAGCAGCACACAGTGGTAATCCGTCCCGCGCCCGTCACACAGGGTCAGAGCTTCCCCCTCCCGCATCCGCAGGGATTTGACGATGTGCGCCCCGTTTTCCCCGTCCACCCAAGGCTCGTCCCCCGGTGCGCAGGGAAAATCGATAAAAAATCTCGGCATGCAATCTCACTCTTTCCGGCCGGCGGCCTGTTCTCATCATTCGCTTTATTATATTCCAGGCAAAAAGGGAAAGTCAATCCCAGCAAGGCGAAGAGAATTTTTCCTTCTTTTTGTCGGGAGAAAAACCGCCGGTTTTGCAGTAAAAAGATCAGAAAGCAGCTTCTTTCAATATCATCAAAACTTGCTCTCGATTTTCGCTCCAAAACCGCTTTTCTCCTCAACCCTACATCTGTTTGGCCCGTAAAGAAATAAAGCATTTGGAAAATTTTTCTGTAATAATACGATTTTACTGATGATCAGCTCGTTATTTCAGCCCTGAAAAGCAGCCGCCGCAAATAAGGAAATCGTCTTGCCATCATCATCGAAACTTGCACTTCTCACAGCGCAGGCAGGAAATCCAACCCGCATTTCACGGGTCAGGCAACCGGGTCACCTATTTAAAAGCAAAATTCTCTGTCTCTTGCTTCGCTTTGTGGCAGGCTTTCCCCACCCCGATCGCTCATCCAAAAACGACACAAACGTCAGAATCCCCCGCCGGGCCCGGCGGGGGATTCTGTTCACACCGCAGGCATAAACCGCGGCAACTCTATTATTTGGTCCAACGAAAACGAGATTATTCCTTCGCTCTCGCTTCCAGATCTTCGTAAGCCTTCTTCGCATCTTCCTCGGCCTTGTCGAACAGCTTCTCCGCACGATCGGGGAACGCACGGGTCAGCGAGCTGTAACGAACCTCGCCCAGAATAAAGTCGCGATAGCTCTCGGTGGGAGCCTTGCTGTCCAGCTGGAAGGGGTTCTTGCCCTCGTCTGCACGGCGGGGATCGAAGCGGTAGTTGTGCCAGTAACCGGAAGCAACCGCTTTCTTCTCTTCTGCCTGTGCAACGGTCATGCCGCCCTTAATACCATGGTTGATGCAGGGAGCATAAGCGATGATGAGGGACGGGCCGTTGTAGCTCTCCGCCTCGTGGAACGCCTTCAGGCACTGGTTGTAATCAGCGCCCATCGCAACATGAGCAACATATACATAGCCGTAGGTCATGGCGATTCCGGCCAGATCCTTCTTCTTGATCGCCTTACCGGTCGCCGCGAACTGAGCCACAGAGCCGGTAGGTGTCGCCTTAGACGCCTGTCCGCCGGTGTTGGAGTACACCTCGGTATCGAATACCAGGATGTTCACGTTCTCGCCGGAAGCGATGACATGATCCAGACCGCCGAAGCCGATGTCGTATGCCCAGCCGTCGCCGCCGAAGATCCACATGGATTTCTTCGCGAGGTAATCGCTGTCATCCAGAATCAGGCCTGCCAGTCTTGCGAGCTCGCCGCCCTTCTGCTGAGCCTTCTCCAGCTCTGCCAACAGAACAGTGGCAGCCTTCTTGTTTTCACCGCTGCTCGGCAGGGTGTCGATATATTTCTGGCAAGCTTCCTTCAGCTCTGCAGGTGCCTCGTTCAGCGCCAGAATATTCTCAACATAATCGATCAGGCGGTTGCGGACGGCCTTCTGGCCCAGAGCCATACCAAAGCCAAACTCGGCGTTGTCTTCAAACAGGGAGTTCGCCCATGCGGGGCCGCGGCCCTGACGGTTCACGGTATAGGGCGTCGCAGGTGCGGAACCGCCCCAGATGGAGGAGCAGCCGGTCGCGTTCGCGATAAACATTCTGTCGCCGAACAGCTGGGTCGCCAGCTTGGCATAAGGAGTCTCACCGCAGCCCGCGCAAGCGCCGGAGAATTCCAGCAGCGGCTGGTGGAACTGGCTGCCCTTTACGGTGGTTTCCTTAAACTTCTCAAGAACTTCCGGCTTCTCAGAGAGAGTTCTGCCGTACTCAAATACTTCCTCGCCGGCCAGCTGAGTGTCGATCGGCTTAAGGACCAGAGCCTTGTTGCCCTTCATGCCCGGGCAAACCTGCGCGCAGGAACCGCAGCCGGTGCAGTCGAGGGTAGAAACAGCGATGGTGAATTTCAGGCCCGGCAGACCGTTCAGGTCTTTGGACTTGGTCTGTGCGGGAGCGTTCGCCAGCTCTTCAGGAGTCATGACGAGCGGGCGGATAACCGCGTGCGGACATACATAGGAGCAGAAGTTGCACTGAATGCAGTTTTCGGGCTGCCACTCGGGAACATCCACAGCGATGCCGCGCTTCTCATAAGCAGCGCTGCCCTGCGGCACGGTGCCGTCTGCGTAATCCTTAAAGGTAGAAACTGTCAGCTTGCTGCCGCGGAATGCGTTGACCGGGTCAAGAACGTTCTTCACATAGCTGACCAGCTCGGGACGGTCACCCTTGATCACCTTCTCAGCCTCAGTATCGGGAGCATTCTTCCAGCTCTCAGGTACCTGAACCTCAACAAAGCCATCCACACCGCGATCAATCGCCGCATGGTTCATCGCAACAACCTTGTCACCCTTCTTGCTGTAGGACTTGGTTGCGGCTGCCTTCATGAATTCCACAGCCTGCTCAATCGGGATGATGTTCGCGATTTTAAAGAACGCTGCCTGCAGAATCGTGTTAATGCGTCCGCCAAGGCCCAATTCCTTACCAATCTTGATACCGTCGATGGTGTAGAAGTGAATGTCGTTCTGCGCGATGAATCTCTTCATCTTGCCGGGCAGACGATGATCCAGCTCTTCCACATCCCACGGGCAGTTCAGCAGGAAGCTTCCGCCCTTTTTCAGGTCTTCCACAATATCGTACTTGTCGATATAAGAGGGGTTGTGGCAGGCAACGAAGTCCGCCTGAGAAATATAGTAGGTGGATTTGATCGGCTTGTCACCAAAACGCAGGTGAGAAACCGTCAGACCGCCAGATTTCTTGGAATCGTAATCGAAATAGCCCTGCGCGAACATGTCGGTGTGGTCACCGATGATCTTAATGGAGTTCTTGTTTGCGCCAACGGTACCGTCCGCGCCAAGGCCCCAGAATTTGCAGGAATGTGTTCCCTTGGGAACCGTGTTTACACGCTCAATGATGGGCAGAGACAGGTGAGTCAGGTCATCCACAATGCCGATGGTGAATCTCTTCTTCGGCGCCTCGGCCTGCATGTTGCGGTATACGGCGATAATATCGTCCGGGGTGGTGTCTTTGGAACCGAGACCATAACGGCCGGAGTACACGGACACATCAGAGAAATCGCTGTCGGACAAAGCAGCCAGAACATCCAGGAACAAGGGCTCGCCAATGGAACCGGGCTCCTTCGTTCTGTCGAGAACAGAAATCTTCTTCACGCTCTTCGGCAGCTCGTCAAGCAGATACTTCGCAACGAAGGGACGATACAGGTGAACCTTCAGCAGACCAACCTTTTCGCCTGCGGCGTTCAGGTAATCGATGACCTCTTCGGTACAGTCGCAAACAGAGCCCATGGCCACAATGACACGATCTGCTTCGGGGTGTCCATAATAGTTGAAAGGCTTATAGTCTGTGCCGAGTTTCGCGTTGACCTTGTTCATGTAGTCAATCACAATCTCGGGCACGGCGTCATAATAAGGGTTGCTGGCTTCTCTGGCCTGGAAGAAGATATCGCCGTTCTGGGCGCTGCCGCGCAGTACGGGATGCTCCGGATTCAGCGCACGGCGGCGGAACGCAGCCACAGCGTCTTGATCGAGCATATCGTCCAGATCCTTGTAATCCCACACAGAAACCTTCTGAACCTCGTGAGAAGTACGGAAGCCGTCAAAGAAATGGAGGAACGGAACTCTGCCGCGAATAGCAGCCAGATGCGCAACCGCACCCAAATCCATAACCTCCTGCGGGTTATTGGAGCACAACATGGCGAAACCGGTCTGGCGACAGGCATAAATATCGGAATGATCGCCAAAGATAGAAAGTGCATGAGTTGCAAGGGCACGCGCAGAAACATGAATTACTGCGGGCAGCAGCTCGCCAGCCATCTTGTACATGTTCGGAATCATCAGAAGCAGGCCCTGAGAAGCGGTATAGGTTGTCGTCAGCGCGCCTGCCGCCAAAGAGCCATGCACCGCACCGGCCGCACCAGCCTCAGACTGCATTTCCGTAACCTGAACCTCTCTGCCGAACAGATTTTTCAGTCCATTTGCGGCATACTTGTCCGTTTCATCCGCCATCACAGAGGAAGGCGTGATCGGATAGATGGCAGCAACGTCCGTAAACGCATAAGATACATGCGCCGCGGCGGTATTGCCGTCTATGGTTTTTGTTTTTCTTGCCATGTAATAATTTCCTCCTTTAAGGATACAAATTAGGAAGCGAGCGTATCAGTTTGCACAGCCCTATACCTTTCTGTGCCTTTGTTTATTCTAACATTTTTTTACTATAGTGTAAAGGCTGACGGTTCCGAATTTTGGCTTTTCAGTGTATTTTTCGAAAAAGCAATTAAAGCAACTTTTTGGCTCAAAAAATGTCGGCTCTGCCGGGCCGGGGGCTATTTTTCCCCATTTTGGCGGCAATCGGGGCAAAATAGTCGGGCATTGGATTCTATATCCCGCTTGCAGGGTCTCAACTGCGCGCGCCCTGCGCTGCACGGGCGCAGGCGGTTTGACATGTCTGCTCCCGATACGATACAATAGAAATTAACTAATCTGATCGGGCTCTTCGGAATGTCACCGAGTTATTTTACAATTTGAAAGGGGAAAAAATACATGCCTCCCGAACCTGCGGGCATATTATCCGGCGCACCCATGCTGCTCAGCATGCAAACCGCCGAAACCGTCAATCCAGACTTTAATCCGTTTGTTTCACTGCTGATTCTGTTTCTTCTGATTCTGGTCAACGCATTTTTCGCGGCTTCCGAAATCGCCATCATTACGCTCAACGACAATAAGATTCGAAAAATGGCGGAGGACGGCGATAAAAAAGCGGAAAAAATTCTGAGGCTGACGGAAAACTCCAGCCGGTTTCTTTCCACCATCCAAATTGGCGTTACGCTTTCCGGATTCCTGACCTCCGCATCGGCTTCCCAAAGCTTTGCGGCGATTCTGGCGGAAAAATTGAGCTTCCTGCCGATTTCCACCTCCTTGCTGCACGGCGTCTCCACCGTACTTATCACCATCATCCTGTCTTACTTCTCGCTTGTCCTGGGTGAACTGGTGCCGAAAAAGATCGCCATGCAAAAGGCCGAGGCGCTCAGCTTTCGCTTTATCGGCATTTTAAGCACCACAGCTTCGATCTTCAGCGTTTTCATTTCGTTCCTCACGGTTTCCACCAACTTTGTTCTGAAACTGCTGGGTCTTGACCCGAACACCACGGAAGATACCGTCACAGAGGAAGAGATTCTGATGATGGTCGATGTCGGCGAAGAAAAGGGCCTGATCATCGGCAGCGCCAAAGACATGATCGAAAACATTTTTGATTTTGCCGACACCACAGTGGAAGAAATCATGACGCACCGCACCGACGTGGGCGCGGTAGAGGATACCAGCTCCATCAGCGACGTCGTGGCCCTGGCCATAGAAGAGGGGTATTCCCGCATTCCGGTATTTCATGAGGACCTGGACACAATCCTTGGCATTATTTATGTGAAGGATTTGCTGAAATATGTAGGCAGCGAGATCAACAGCAGCGTAAAAATCACCGATCTGATGCGCCCCGCGTACTTTGTGCCTGAAACAAAGCGCTGCACGCAGCTGTTTACCGAAATGACCGAGAATAAAGTGCAGATTGCCGTGATCGTCGACGAATACGGCGGCACCTCGGGCATCATCACGATGGAAGACCTGCTGGAAGCCATCGTGGGCAACATTCAGGATGAATTCGACGATGAGGAAGAAGAAATCCGCCGCGTCAGCGACAACAGCTACACGGTGGAGGGCAGCACCTCAATCGATGAAATATCCGACCTGGTGGGCGTCGACCTGCCGGAGGGCGATTACGATACCATCGCGGGCCTGGTGGTCGAAAATCTGGGCCGCATTCCAAAACCCGGCGAGCATCCCACAGTTCGCGTGCAGAATCTGGCGCTGACCGTGCAGGAGGTAGAGGAAAACCGTATTTCCCGCCTGCTGATCGTCAAGGATCTCACACCGCCGCCCCCGGAGGGGCAAAGCGGGGATAAAAACGCTCTGTCGGCTAAGGCGGACTCCTCTAAGGAGCACCACCACCATCACCACCTCTCCTCGTTTATTGATACGGAATCTTAAGTTCATTCATAACTGTCAGCCCTGCGCCGAATGCTCGGCGCAGGGCTTTTATTCTGCCTACACCATAACTCTTTAGAATTCATTTACAAATGCGCCCCGATCGGTTTTAGGAGCCGATCGGGGCGCATGTTTCGTACTCACTTTGCAGTCAAAGTTTTTTCAGCGTGCCGTCTTTCAGTTTTCCTTTGCCGGTTTAGAAAGATAGCTCATCGCAAAAGCAATCAGTGCGGAGAAAGAGCAAAGGATACAGACGGGAGTCTGCAAGGTGCTTTTCGCCCAAATGGCCAAAGTACCATTGACGGTGACCACAGAAACGATTTGAATCGCCACCAGGCAAAGAGCGGTCAGTATCGCTAAGATCAAGAAGAAAAGAAAAATATTGTTTATTACACCTTTCATCGTACGTCAACCCCCTATAATGGGCAAAAATCCCAAAGCGACCAAGGCGCCTACCAGAACGAGCGGAATCAAATAATGGAAAATCAAAGGCTTGAACATCACGCTGACATTTTCCACCCCGGCAATACTGCTGGAAATAAAAATCGGGGAGGACATCGGGGGAGAGCAGCCCTCTGTAGAAACAAAGAGCAGGAAAGCTACCACAGCGGTAACGGGGGGAACACCCACGGCTACCATGGCGGAATATGCGACCAGGCCAAGGCTGACCGTAGTTGCAGTAGCATTCAGCGGACCGGCCACGAGCGCGACGACGAACCCGATCAGAAGGATCATGGCAACCTTCGGCAGATTCAGGCCTCCCAGAAGAGTGCTCAGACCATCCCCAAAACCGATCAAAGTCAAGGCGGAGCTCCCGGTCAAGGCAAACAGAGAAACCGCTCCGCAGGAACAAACTGTTTTGGAAGTAGAGGAGAGAAGCTGCTTCCAGCCATCCCAGGTTTTCGGCAGCAATTTACGGCCCAAAACCAGGCAGATGGACATGATCAATACCGGAACCCAGATGATAATATTGATGGCGCCCACGGCCTTCTCACCAAAGGAAGCCTGATTTTTCAGCACGGAGCTGACAGGGCCAATGGTCAGAAGAAGCGGTACGATGATGCCCAAAAACATAAGTAACGACGTGCCGCCCTGTTTGATCGCAACGCTCAGTTTTTCAGCCTTGCTGGATAAAGCGGGAATCTTGTATTTCGATACATAGTAACGGACTACCAGCAGGCGGTAGGCCAGGGCCCAAAATGCGCCGCACAGCAAGGGCAGGTACAGATCCCCATAACTGACTGCCTGCGCGATGGGAGCAAAGCTCAGCATCAGGAACAGAGAAGAAGCGGCTGGGCCGCAGATGCCAAGGTCTGCATTGCCGGTGTTCATGGTGGCGGCCACATCCTTCGGCCATCCGGATTCCAGCATCCAGGGAACGGTGATGGAACCCACGGTAGCGGAATTGGCGCTGCTCGCGCTTGCTACCATCCCAAACAATCCGCTCGCACAGGCAGAAACATAGGCCGGGCCGCCGCGGACACGCCCCAATAGGGAGTTCAGAATGTTAACCAGATGGTTGATGATGCCCGTTTTTGTCATGATGGACGCCATCACAGTAAACAGGATAATGGCGGCCATAACGTTTTCCTGTATCGCATCGGTAAAACTGCTGGCCAGTGTGGCGGGAATCTGATTAACCCCGTTGAAAGCGCAGGCGATGATCATTCCTAAAAACATCGCCTCCGCGATGGTCCGTTTTAATCCCAGATACCAAAACATAACAAACAGAATATAGACCACAAAGGCCCAAATTCCAATTCCGATCTGCATGAATAGATCCTCCTTTTACAACTCTTTTTATCAAGATCGGGGGAGCCATTGGGTATTTACAATGTCGTGCATCGTCCCTGTTTTCGCTAGGGATGTGACCTTTTCCGCGATGAAAGGAATCATCGCATCGGCAAGATCGGCCGTAGTGCCGCCGATGTGCGGCGTGATAATAACATTGGGGCATTGCAGAAGCTGGGCCGTAACAGCGGAATTTTCATCTTCCACACAGTCCAGTCCAACCCCGGCCAGATGGCCTTTCTGCAAACTCTCCAGCAAAGCGGCATCGTCGATCAAACCGCCTCTGGCGGTATTCAGCAAATATGCTGACGGTTTCATCGCGGCCAGCTGTTCTGTTCCGATCATATGCCTGGTACTGTCCAACAAGGGAACATGGAGGGAGATCAGGTCCGAAGTGGACAAGAGCTGATCCAGCGGCACAAAGGTCATGTGGTGCTGCTGTTCCACTTCTCCCGGCAGGCGGATCGGATCGTAATACTGCACCCGGGCGCCAAAAGCCTGCGTCAGCGCGGCGACACGTCGGCCGATATTTCCCCCTCCGATGATCCCTACGGTTTTGTAATTCAGGGAAAAAGAAGCGTTTCCGTAAATTCCCCGATCCCAATTCCCGGACTGTACATTATGGCAGTAGCCCAATATTTTGCGGCTCAGCAGGATCATCAGGCCCAAAGTCAGTTCCGCTACGGCGTAGGCGTTGACGCCGGGAGTATTAGCCACCATAACGCCGCGCTTTCCGGCTGCCTCAATGTCCACCGAATCATATCCGGCACCCCAGCGAATCACGGATTGCAGGTTCGGGTTATGTTCGATCACGGCCTCCGGGGTTTTTAAAATGCGGACAATGATACACTCCGCGTTGGTCATGGCGTCGTATTCCTCCTGCGTCAGAACCGAGGTGACACGGTGCTGCGGCAGAAGCGACTGAAAGTGCTCCAATGTACCGGTAGGATAAGGGCCTGCAAGGACGATATTCATGCTTTTGCCCCTTCCGTTTGAATGCGGGCAGCAATCTCGCGCATCAGCGCCTCGCTGGGATTTTTCCGGTCAATTTTGGACGTTTCTACAATCAGCGGGTACAGTCCTGCGCCGCATTCCGCAGCTACCTTACGGAAGACCGACATAAACGAGGAGTGAGCGCCGCTGTAGCCCAAAACCAGATCTTTGGGTTTGATGGGGGTATGATACCCTTCCTTTTCCATCACAGGGATCAATTCCTGATCCTCAAAATCTAGAAGCTGATAAAGGTCGACCTCCCGCGCAGCCCCTTTCATCTGCATCAGCGCAACAGCTACTTCCGTGGGAAGGTTGCCGGCGCTGCGGGCCATGCCGAGCAGACCGCAGTCCAGTACATCCACCCCATTTTCGTAGGCGGCCAAAGCATTGGCGGTACTCAGCCCCAGATTATTGTGGCAGTGGAAACCGACAGGAATATGTAAGCGGTCTTTCAAAGCCTTGACATATTCACCGGCATCCTGCGGCAGCATCGTACCGGCAGAATCCATAATGGTGATTTCATCCAGACCATGAGCTTCCAACTGGGCGGACTCTTCGGCCAATTCCTCCGGAGAAAGCAGATAGGCTTTCATCAGAGAATACCGTGCCGTGATGCCGTGCTTTTTGACATCCTCAATCACGTGATAAATCTTCTCACCGTCACCGGCGTCCATACCAATGCGCAGAAAAGAGATTCCTTTCTCTGCCGCCATGGCTACGTTTTCCGGTTCATAACGCTTGGCGTTTAAAAACATGCCGATTTCTGCCTGAGACAGGTAGGGGTGGATCAAATCCAGATAAGCGGCGTCGCTGATTGGGGCAGGACTCCCCTTTTCTGTCGCACCAAGCCCCTTTGCATTACCCATTTCAATGATGCGGATATTGCTGCGGATCAAGCCTTCGATCATCAACCTGGTCAGCTCAGGGGAAAAGCCGTTGCCAACCACATTCGCGCCATCGCGCAGCGTACAATCCATAATTTTCACAAAATCACTCCTCAATCAAGCTAATTGATGTATTTTTTCACCACAATTACCATACAGGAAATCCGATCAAATGTGAAACACAGGTATTTTTTCGGCTCAACAAAAAATTTTTGTCCCCCAGTCAAAATTTCTGCGTTTTGACAAACATCTATAAGTCAGGTATTCTGTTTTTAGAAAGAATCATTTGTGAAATATGGATTGCTTGAGGAGGTAGAATATGGATACCGCCAGTCTTTATTATTTTACAGAGGCGGCCAAAGACCTGAATTTTACGCAGACAGCCAACCGCTTGTTCTTGTCGCAGCAAAATTTGAGCAATCACATTGCCAGAATGGAAACGCTTTTGGGGTGCAAGCTGTTTCAGCGAAAACCAAAACTGGAGCTGACCTACGAAGGGGAGCTGTTTCTCTCTTATGCCAAGGAGGCCGTTGCGTCAGAAGGCAATATCATTGCAACGTTAAAATCCATTCAAAATGAAAACGCAGGCGAATTGCGCATTGGCATTACAACACCCCGCGCCAGTATCATTGTGCCCGAAATGATAGAGGTTTTCAATGCAGCTCATCCGGGAATCCATATTAAGCTGTTTGACCAACCCTCCTACCTGCTGGAAAAAATGCTGGCAGATAATAGGCTGGACTTTTGCATAGGAGTGATCTATTCCGAATACCCCGAGCTTCAGTCTACTCATCTGCTGACCGATAAAGTTTATCTTTGCGTCTCTGACAGTCTGCTCCGCAGCTGCTATGGGGCGCAGGCCGATAAATTGCGAAAGCAAGCGGAACACGGTGCGAATGTTGCGGATTTTTCCCGTCTCCCCTTGGTTATGTCCACAGACAGCATTCCGCTGACCCGTGCCATCCTCTCTTGCTATGAGGAGACAGACACCCAGCCGAACGTACTGCTGACCACCACTTATCCGCAGCTTTTCCGCTCCCTGTATTTCAGCGGAATTGCGGCCACCTTTATGACGGAAATGATTCTGGCCGATACTCTGCGCCATCAGCAGCAGGGAACAGAAAAACTGTATGCCTTTCCCCTGCTGCGCAACGGAAGCTTTTTATGCCGGGACGTCACCCTTACCGTCAACTGTCACCGGTACCTGTCAAAACCGGCCAAGCATTTTATATCCTTAACGCAAAGCATGTTTTCTACCATTGAAGAAAAACGAAAAACAGAGGACAAGGATGAGGTCGCCGCAAAATAAAATCACCGAAACTTTATATATAGAAATTTAGTCCCTATGCGCCTTGGAACGGCCTTCAAAAGCCAAGCCAGGCGTATTTTTTTGCCTTTTTAAATCGCACTTTGCATCCCTTTTCAGGAAAAGGGCTTGACACTTCTCCTATCATGCATTACAATATAGCCAGTACATTGCATTGCATAATAGCTGTGCCGCAGTCAGGAGGAAGCACCGCATGATACCGTCACAAATGCTGAAAGGTACGCTGGAGGGCTGCATACTGAAAATCATCAGCAGGCAGGAAACCTACGGCTACGAAATATCGCAGCAGCTGCAGCAGTATGGATTTGCCGACATTTCGGAGGGGACGATCTATCCCCTATTGCTGCGGCTCGAAAAAAGCGGACTGATCACCGCCGAATACCGGGAATCCCCTCTGGGGCCCCGGCGAAAATACTTTTCTCTTTCCGCGGCGGGCCGGGCCGAGCTCGACGGATTTCACGCGAACTGGAAAGAGCTTGAGCAAGCGGTAAACAATCTGTTCATTCATGGAGGAGATAACGATGAATCAAAAGGCTAAGCTGCTCAACCGCAGCAACAATCAGCTTGATGAACGCCTGAGTGCCGAAAACGACCGGGTGATGACCGATATGGTCTGCTATCTGCGCGCATCCGGCCTGTCCGAATATAATCAGGAGCTGGTTCGGCAGGACCTGCTGGAAATGGTGCTTTCCGCACAGGAGCGCGGCGATTCCATCGATACGGTCATCGGCGGGGATTACCAGAGCTTCTGTGATGAGATTATCGCGAGCCTGCCGCCGAAAAGCGCTTTGCAGAGGATAAGCGGCATTCTCAGCACCTTTTTTCTGTGTTCCGCGATTCTGTGCGCCATCGGCGTCGTATTTTCAAAGGATACCTTTGAGCTGATTCGCTCGGCCATCTCCGGCCGGCCTTTGAATTTTCAGATTTCCGTACCGGTCAGCAGTCTCGTGTCCTTTGCCCTGATTATCGCCTTTTCCGTTTTTATCGTGCAGTATATCTGCAAGACGGCTTTCCGCACGAAAAAACCAAAACCGAGCCTTGGAAAAAACTTTTTGATCGGAATGGGAATCATGGCATTCTTTCTGGTGATCGCATGGTTTGGGCGCACCGTGGCCTTTACCGTTTCCCTTTGGGCCGCGTGCATCGGAATCGTCGTCATGCTCGCTCTATACAAGGTTCTGGAACAGTATGAAGGATAATGACTTCTCTCTGCTGGGTGGTTTCCGGCAATCCACAATCAACACATAAACCAAAGCCTTCCTGTCATTTGCAACAGGAAGGCTTTTTTCTTTTTGCAAAGTAGAATCTCAAAAGCTACTGTTAGCAGGGTTCCCCCACATGGGGATTTTACTGGTATAGCCTACAGGCTCAGCCTGCAGTCACGTCGCGGGACAGCTCGGAGAAAAGCTTTCGCTTCGCACTCCATTCGTCGCGCTGTGCTGGCTGTTCTCACGAAGAAACCGCCACCGACCCCCACCCCGTGCGGTATTCGAATTGACGTCTTGGACGTTTTTGGAATAGAAGCTTTTCAGCGGATGCCCCGCGCGAGGGCGCCCCTCGTGCCGGGGCAAGATCTCTTTTTCGTTGCTTTATGCTTTCCATTTGTTTTTACATAAAGGGATGAATTTTTTCTTTGCGGCTATACCGCGGGGTTTCTGCTGGCGCAGGGCATGCCCCTCGTGCCGGGGCGGGCACTTACTTTCGCTACGAGGTGGCGTTAAGCAAAGACTCGCCAAAGGACACCTTTGGAATCCGTTTGGGGAACAGTTCCTGAATACACCACCGAAAACTGCTGAAAAGGCGCTCCAATGAAAATGCCCACTCTCCGAGTTCCATCGAAAAATAGTCTTATGGTTCCGTCTGTCGGCAGGCATTTTCAGAGCGCTCTCGTCAGCGCGCAGATGTTTTTGCGGCAGTCTGGCGAAAGGTTCTCCGCGTCAAAACAGAAGGCATGAAGGGCATATCCTGCGCCAGCAGAAATTTCCAGTCAGGGAATCTTGCTAAAACTCTTCATTATCCTATAAGGAGAATCTCTCTACGATCTATGTGCAGGCTCAGCCTGCTTATTCCAGCGTTTCACCGATGCCCTCAATCATGTCGAAGAATTCCTTGGATTCGCTCACAACCAGAATCGGCTCCTTAAAATTCAGCGCATAAATGCCGATGTAGCTTTTCGCATCGACAATGATGCTGCCGTCCAAAGAATGCAGACCCACGTCGCAAGAACATTTTGTTGCAAAATACTGGAGCCGCTGAAGTTCTTCAATGGTATGGAATTTTTTCTTTTCAATCATATATTTCACCCCATTTTACGGTATGGAAAACACCGAAAGCCCCTATCCAAAACAGGATAAGGGCATACGGCTTCGTCGCGTTTTCCCCGCCGCCGGATCTGGTGGCGGGGAGAAAATACTGTTTTACTGATGGATCGCGTCCTGGTAGAACTCGAAGGCCTGTTTGTCTGTAAAGCCATGGTGTACGATCTTGCCGACCGCTTCTGCCATAGCAGCAGGATTCTCGCTCTGGAAGATGTTGCGTCCCATATCCAGGCCGCGTGCGCCTTCACTGATCGAACGATACGCCAGCGTCAGAGCCTCGTCCTCCGGCAGCTTCTTGCCGCCTGCAACTACGATCGGAACCGGGCAGGCCGAAACGATCTCTTCAAAGTTCTCGCAGTAATACGTTTTGATGATGTTTGCTCCCAGCTCTGCCAAAAGGCGGGTCGCCAGCTTAAAGAACCGATCGGTCCGCTCCATCTGCTTGCCGACCGCGACAACACCCATGGTAGGGATGCCGTAGCGCAGGCCCGCGTTGATGGTACGGGACAAATTGTCCAGGCTGGAGAGCTGTCCGTCCGCACCGACGAAAGTCTGCACGGCCATGCAGTCCGCGTTCATTCGGATGCAGTCCTCGATGTCCACGGCGATCACTTCGTGAGAAAGATCGTCGTTGAGCATGGAGGAACCGGAGGTGGTGCGCAGCGCAATCGCCTTGCGGCACTCCGGGGGAACGCACGTGCGCAGCGCACCGCGTGTGCCCATCAGCACATCCACATAGGGCAAAAGTTCGGGAATCAGCAGGTCCAGTCGTTCCAGGCCGGCGGTGGAGCCCATGAAATAGCCATGGTCAAAGGCGAACATCACCGTGTTTCCGCTTTTGGAGTCGAAAATGTTGCCAAGATGCTTCTTCATACCCCAATCCAAACTGTTTGAGCCTTTCACATGAAAACCGCCCTGATTGGCGAAAGGCACTTCCACATGATAATCCTTTGCAACTTTGTTGCCGTCTTTGTCAGCCATAATCATTGATCTCCTTTATCCATTAAAAGTCTGAAAGAACACGAATTTCCGATCAAAAGCGAAGTCTCTGTTGTCCCTCCCTGCCTGCGGCGGGGAGGGACAACAGTCCTGACTTCACTGTTTACGGAAAACTCGCAGTTAAATTACCGTCTTCCATTCATTCGCCGGGCCGGGAACCGAAACCCGGTTGTTTAGAAGTTGTAATTGTCCACGTTGGCGGTGGTGAAAACCACGCGCTCGGGCAGCAGAACCACGCCGTTGTCGCTGTCGCCGGTTTTCGCGCCGGATACCAGACTGTCGTTGGGCTGCACTTCTACTTTGCCGATGTTCGGGATGTCGATGGTGTCGCCCACCTTAACGGTGTTGCCGGCGGCCAGGTAAGCAGCCAGGTAGCAGCCCATCGCGCCCTGGATTCCGCAATCCCACAGGCCCCACTGCTCGATGACGTTTGCCTTCGCATAGTCACGGATGGAGTTCGGGGAAGCAAAACCGGTGATCGTCACTTTATCCTTGGTCAGACCCTTGTTCTGAGCGGCCTTCAGCTGGCCGGGCAGAGCAGTGGAGTCGTTGCAAATGATCAGGTCGATATCCTTGTGCGCTTCGAGGATGGAGGAACCGATGGAAACGGCCTTTTCCGCATCCTGCTCGGAATAGTAGTTGCTGGGGGCTACGTTTTCCCAGTTGGGATAGTTCTCTTTAATGTAAGCCTCGCCCGCTACCTGCCAGGAGTTCTGGTCGGCCACAGTCGCCTGAGAATAGTGCCAGCAATACTTGATCGCATCTTTCTTGACATCCTTGCCTCTCTTGGTCAGAGAATCGGCGCCCATGTCAACCAGCATTTTGCCGAGGATGTCAGGTGTGCCCTGAGAAACCATCAGCGTACGGGCGTCGGAAGAAACGTCGGAGTCCCATGTCGCTACGGTGATGCCGGCATCCTTCGCCTTTTTCAATACAGAATCGAGACCGGTGGCATCAACGGAAGAGATGCAGATGGCATCCGCTCCGCTGGCGATGGCGTTGTTCACGACCTGTACCTGATCAGCAACAGCGGCACTCGGGCTGCCTTGATAGCTGACGGTAAAGCCCCAATCCTTGGAGTATTTCTGTGCGCCGGCGTTTGCGGACTCGAAGAACGCATTGCCGGTCAGCTTCGGGATAAACACCACTGTTTTGCCTTCCACACTTTTGGTTCCGGAATCTGCGGTGGACGCTGCCTGAGAAGCGGGCGCCCCGCTGGACGCAGCAGGTTTCTCGCTGCTGCCGCAGCCCGCAAGCGGTAACGACGCCATTGCCGCCGCAAGGACAAATGCAAGTACCTTTTTCATAAAAAAGAGCCTCCTAATTTTTTATTTGCATGGCTTATAATTGCCAAAACGCACCGGAATAAAAAGGAACACTCAACTCTTCAGCCCCGATAGGCGGGGAAATCTGCCGGCCATCAGCTTGATGACCTTGGGATTGGCGGAAAGCGCACGGCCGGTGATCACGATCAGCAGCAGGAGCCCCACGGGAATATCGAGATACTGCGTATTGATCTTGAAGCACAGCGGCAGGCCGAAACGCAGGATGCCGATGACCAGCGCGGCCAGCGCAGTGCCGATCACGCTGCCCCTGCCGCCGGTGCTGAGAGTACCGCCCAGCACAACTGCGGTAATGATCGGCAGGGTGAACGTCATGCCGATGTCGCTCTTGGCCGTACCCAGATACGACGTAAGTACAATGCCGGCGATCGCGGCACTGATCGCCGAAAGCACATAGGTGCTCAGGATGATCAGGCGGCTGTTGAGGCCGGAGTATTCCGCGGCTCTGGGATTGATGCCGATCAGGAATACCTTGCGGCCATATTTCGACCGGTGAAGCAGCAAATACGCAATCACCGTAAGACCCGCAAAAATCAATACCTGACTGGGGATCACGCCGAACAGCTTAAACGAAGCGATCTGGGTAAAGCCGTCGGGGAAACCGCTGATGCCTTTATAGCTCTGCGTTGCGGAAAGCTTCGAAATCAGAAGGGCAATGCCGCTGTAAAGAAAGCTGCCGCCGAGCGTAACCACCATGGGCTGAACGCCGCAGTACGCCACGAAGAATCCGGAAAGCGCACCGCACAGAGCGGCGGCGATGATGGCGATGATACAGGCCGCCCAGATATTTACGCCAAAATCCTGCCAGGTAACGCCCACCACTATAGACGTAAGGCCCACAATGGAAGCCACCTGAATATCGATGCCGCCCGTGATCATGACAAACGTGACGAACAGAGAAATAATGCAGATGGAGATAATATCGTTGATGCTGCCCAAAAGGACGTTCGGCATCAGGAATTTGGGGTTTTTCGCGCCGAAAATGATAAACTCCAGAATCAAAATCAAAAGCAGGACAAATTCCCAGCTTTTCGCTTTCTGGCCAAGGCGCCCAAACAAGCTTTGTTTCATGATGCAGCCCTCCTATCCCCGGGTTCCTCTTCCAGCGGGCCGGACCGTGAGGCCAGACGCGCATGCCGGGTTTTGACAGCGGCCCGGTTCTGCGCCACCGCGTCGACGACCACGATCACGATCAAAAGAATACCAGTGATGGTATTGTCATAATCGGAGGAGAAGCCGAGGAACACCAGAATACGGCTGATAGAAGACATGATCACCGCGCCGATGGACGCGCCGATCAGGCTGCCCAGGCCGCCGGAAAGGCTGACGCCGCCGAGCACACAGGCCGCGATGGCCTTCATCTCGTAACCGCTGCCCGCCGTAGGGGTGATAAAACCAATGCGCGAGGAATACAGCACACCGGCCACCGAGGCAAACAGACCGCACAGCACATAGGCCATGATCTTGGTCTGCATGGTCGGGATACCGACCATCGTTGCGCCCGCCGGGTTATCGCCGACTGTGATGAAATATTTGCCGCGCCGTGTTTTGGTCAGGATCAGATGTGCGGCGATCACCAGCACCAGCGCCGCTGCGTAAAAAGTGGTCAGCTCGCCGATGAGCTTTATGTTCGCCATCTTGGTAAATCCGGCCGGCAGGTTTTCTACCCACGCACCGCCGGTATATACATAAACCAGACCGCGCACCAAACCGTTGGTACCAAGGGTAAAGATCAAAGAAGGAATGCCCAGCTTCGCAATTCCAAATCCGTTGAAGAGGCCGACCAGACAGCCGACCAGTACTGCCGCCAGAACAGCGAAGATCCCGCTGCCGCCGTCGCGCAGGATCGTGGAAGCGACCGCCGCGGAAAGCCCGAGCGTGGCGCCGATGGAAACGTCGATCTCACCGGTCAGGATGACGAAAGCGATTCCCACGGCCAGCATGGTAAACACCACGCTGTCGTTAAAGCAGTTGAACAGGCTCGTGGGTGTCAGAAAGTCGCTGTTGACGAGACCCACCAGGCCAAACAGAAAAATCAGAAAGAAAAGGCTGCTGATTTCTCTTACCTTGCCCACTTTTTTCAACAGCGTCATGAAACCACCTGCTCTCTCGAAATCACGTCAAACGCGGCGGCCATCAGATTATCCTGATTGATTTCTTCTTTTTGGAACTCGCCGTTGATTCGTCCCTGATACACCGTCACCGCGCGATCAGACAGCTCGACGATCTCCTCCATATCGGAAGAAATCAGCATCACCGCCACCCCCTGCTCCTTGAGCTGGTGGATGATGGAATAGACTTCGCCGCGCGCCACGGCATCGATGCCGCGGGTCGGCTCATCCAGAATCACCAGCTTCGGCCCTGTGGAAAGCGCCCTTGCGATAACCACCTTCTGCTGGTTGCCGCCGGAAAGACTGCCGGTCAGCTGATCCTGCCCCGTCACCTTAATGCGGAAATGTTCCACATATTCCTGCGTCAGATCATGCTCCGCCTTGCGGTTGAGGAAAACCTTGCCCATCACCATGCGGTTCAGAATCGCAGAGGTGGTGTTGGCCGCGACGTCGCTGATTTTGAACAGCCCGTTCAGGTGCCGGTCTTCGGGAACATAATTCACGCCGGCCTCCAAAACCTTCTTTGTGGAAAGCCCCGTGATGTCCCTGCCGTCCAGAATCGCTTTGCCGCCCAAAACCTTGTCCTTGCCAAAAATCGTTGTGGCCAGTTCAGTGCGGCCTGCACCGACTACGCCCGCAACGCCGAGAATCTCGCCGGGATAGATCTTCAGGTTGATCCCGCGGAAGCCGTAGCCCGAATAATTTTGCAGCTCAAGAATTGGTTTTGCATCCTTGTAATCCACCACAGCAGTGCCGGCGGTGCCTTTGATCTCCTGATCCTGCATGTTGGGGGGCAGAAGCCCCTTGACGAGCATCTCACGGGTAAAGTCGCCGATCGGCCCGTGCAGCGTGATCACGCCGTCGCACATGATCGCGACGTGGGTGGCGATATCGAACACCTCCGTCAGGCGGTGCGTGATGTAAATCATGCCAATTCCCTTTTTCTGCAGATCGCGGATGCAGCGAAACAGGCTTTCCACCTCATCGAAGGTTAGAGCGCTGGTCGGCTCATCAAAGATCAGCAGCTCCGCGTTGCGCAGCAGGCCGCGAAGAATCTCTACCAGCTGCTGCTCGGCAATCGAAAGGCTGCTCGCCTTTCTGGTCAGATCCAGATGCCAGCCGATGTCGTCCATCAGCTGCGTCAGCCGCCGGCGCAGCTCCGCGCCGGATGCGTCGAACCCGACGCCGACGAGGATATTCTCTTCTACCGTCATGTTGGGGAAAAGCATCGGTTCCTGGGGCACCATATAAATGCCGTGCGTCAGAGCGACAGATGGCTTTGTCAGCGACACTTTTTCGCCCCGGATCTCAATTTCGCCCTGGTCCGGCTGATAAATGCCCATAATGATTTTCATTAAGGTGCTTTTTCCCGCTCCGTTTCCGCCGATCAGGGCCAGAATCTCACCAGGGTGAATATCGAGGTCGATCCCCTTGAGCACCTGGTTCAGGCTGAACATTTTGCAGATTCCCCGAACACTCAGCAAAGATTGGCCGGAACGTTCCGTTTGGGATTGCGCCATTTTTCCCCCTCCATACACCATAGACTCATAAGCTTTCTTCACAAACAACCGTTTTGCCCGAAATCAATACAATTGTTTTTAAAGTGAATTTTTATTTGCGTGTTTATCATACGATATTTTTTCCCTATTGTCAACGGGATTTTTCTTTCACAAACGAAATTTATTAGATAAAATTCATTTTATTTTTGCTTATTCCTTTCAATTTTAAGCGATAAAAACAACAAATCGCACAAAACAGGTTCCAGATATTCCCGTTTCAAAAAGTTTTAGTTCGAATAAAAAATATCAATTGACAGCAAAACATTTTGCTGATATACTTGAAATCGAAAACAAATGATTCGTATTATAACATTTGTTTCGATTCCATACAGATGTAACACCACTTCTCACAGGGCGGGCCAATCCCGGAATTCCTCCCGGGGGGGAGAGGCTCTTGACGCTCCCCCCGCCGGGAATGGTATGATATGTGATAAAGGAAACGGAAACCAACTCTGGAGGTGCCTCATTTGAATTATGAAGATGTTCTCGTGGTCAAAACGGCCTGGTACTATTATGTAGAAAACATGACCCAGCAGAAAATTTCGGAACGGCTGGGAATCTCGCGCATGCGTGTGATTAAATTGTTGGAAAAAGCCCGGCAGGACGGCGTGATCCAGTTTAAAATACATCAGGACGGCGTTCAGCGGATGGAGCTGGAGCGCCAGCTTTCGGAAACATGGAATCTGAAAGATACCTTTATTGTGCCTACTCCGCCGGATGCTACCGATGTGAATAAGACCATTGCGCAGGCGGCCTCGATGTACGTGAGCGACAGGATCACCGAGCATTCGTTTATCAACATGGGCTACGGCGATACGCTCAGCCGCGTGCTGAACCACCTGGCGACCCTGAGCGAATTCCCCGTTTCGGTCGTTTCGCTTACCGGCGGCGTCAATTATTACCTTCCGAACACACAGTCTCACATTTTTAATGCGAAGCTTTATCTTTTGCCGGCCCCCCTGCTCGTCTCTTCCCCCGAAATGGTGAAAGCGATGATGCAGGAACCCTCGGTAACCGAAATCATGCGTATGGTTCGCCTTGCCTCCATGACGCTGATCGGCATCGGCGGCATGGCCGACAACGCAACCATTCTGACAAACGGAATCGTCAGCAAAAATGATTTCTTTTATCTTTCCATGCGCGGCGCAGTCGGCGACGTGCTCAGCCATTTCATCGACAAAAACGGCAACCCGGTTCACACGGGCATTGAAGACCGCCTGATCAGCACGCCGCTGGACACTCTGCGCCAGCTGGACAACGTGGTGGGCGTAGCCGCCGGGCACGACAAGGTAGAGGGCATCCGCGCGGCGCTGCGCGGAAAATATCTGGACATTCTCATCACCGACGAAGAAACCGCACAGGCGTTAATCGACGGCGAGACAGAAGAATAAAGGCTCTCAAAGGTTTTTTGTATTGAAAAAACGTTTAGACGGGAGGAAATCGAACATGGCGCGCAACTATCTGATGGCGGTAGATGCCGGTACCGGCAGCGTAAGAGCTGTGCTGTTTGATCTGGAAGGAAACCAGGTTGACGTCGTGCAGCAGGAATGGGATCACAAGGAAGACCCCAGATACCCCGGCAGCATGGATTTTGACTGGGTTCACAACTGGGAGTTGGCCTCTGGCTGCATTCGCGGCGTTTTGGAAAAGGCCGGGATCGACCCGAAGGAGCTGGCGGCAATTTCCACCACCTGTATGCGGGAAGGCATTGTCCTTTACAATGCCGCAGGACAGGAAATCTGGGCCTGCGCCAATGTGGACGCCCGCAGTGAGGATGAAGTGGTGGAGCTGATCCGGCAAAACCCGGAGATGGAAAAGGAAATCTATCTGGAATCCGGGCAGACCTACGCGCTTAGCGCCCTGCCCCGTTTACTGTGGCTGAAAAACAAGGTGCCGGAGCTGTACGAAAAAACCGCGGCGGTCGGCATGTTCAATGACTGGCTGATCTACAAGCTGACGGGCGTTCTGGCCGTGGAGCCGAGCAACGGTTCGACGACCGGCATTTTCGATTTACAAAAACGAGACTGGGACCCTTCCATTGCGAAAAAATGCGGGCTGCGCACCGATATCTTCCCCGCGGTAACGGAATGCGGCAAGGTGGTTGGCTCCGTCAGCGAGGAGGCCGCAAAGCAGACCGGCCTCGCGGCAGGAATTCCCGTTGTATCGGGCGGCGGCGACGCGCAGCTCGGCTGCGTCGGCGTCGGCGTGGTCAGCCCAGGGCAGGCCGCGGTATTCGGCGGCAGCTTCTGGCAGTACGAGTTCAACACCGCAAACGGCAAAACAGACCCCGGCTGCCGCGTGAGGGTCAACTGCCACGCGATTCCCGGTGTCTGGCAGTACGAGGCGCTGGCTTTCAAGCCCGGCCTTGTCATGCGCTGGTTCCGCGACGGCTTCTGCGAGCTGGAAAAGCAGCAGGGCGAGAAAAGCGGAAATGACCCCTATTACCTGACGGACAAAAAGGCCGCCGAGGTGCCTGCCGGATGCTACGGCATGATGTGCGCGTTTTCGGACGTGATGAATTTCATCCGCTGGCAGCACGCGGCCCCTACCTTCACCAACTTTGAGCTTGACCCGCAGAAGTTCAACCGCTATACATTCTACCGCTCCATTCTGGAGAATACGGCGATGGTGACAAAAGGCCATCTTGACCTGGTACGGGAAGCCACCCAGAACATGCCGACGGAAATCATCTTTGCCGGCGGCGCGTCGAAGAGTCCGCTGTGGTGCCAAATTCTTTCCGATGTACTGGGGTTGCCGGTAAAGGTTCCTGTGGTAAAAGAAGCCACCGCTCTGGGCGCGGCTGTTCTGGCCGGCGTGGGCGTCGGCATTTACAGTGACGCCGCCGAGGCCGCACAGAAGCTGGTCAAATGGGACCGCGAATATCAGCCGAATGCGGAAAACCATGCTCTTTACCTGCGGATGTACGAATCCTGGCGCAAGGTATATGCAGCACAGCTGGAGCTGTGCCGTGAAAAGCTGACCAAACCAATGTGGAGCGCTCCCGGCGTGTGACCATTGACTCAAGAAAGGATGAATCAGATTATGTATATCATTGATGAAAACGATAAGGAATACCGCTTCGGCGATCATGGACCCAAATACCTGATGAAAGGCCCCCGCATGAACTTTGCTCTGGTACAGTTCCTGCCCGGTCAGGACTTTAAGGCCCATCTGCACAACATTATGGAGGAGAACTTCTATATCATTGAGGGAGAAATCGACATTGTGGTGGACGGCGTGGTGCATCACCTGACGCCCGGCCAGTTTATCCATATTGAGCCCCATGAAACGCACTACTGTATCAATAATTACGACAAACCGGTGAAAATGGTTTCTACCCTGGCCCCGTATCAGGAGGTTGACAAGGTAGAGATTGAAAACTACACCTACGACGGGAAATAACGGGACTTCTCCCAAACTTTCCATGAGCATAAAAATACGAAAGGGAAACGGAGCGATCACCGTTTCCCTTTCGTATTTTTTGTGTGATAAGCCTGAGCTCACCGCATTTCATGATCGGCCACTTGAAATGTTTCGTTCCATAAAAGCAACCATTCCGTTCCCCGACAAAGGACAGGGGACGGAATCAGCGGCTTTTCAGAGCAAAATTATCTATAGTGCAAGGCCCCGCTTCGGCCATCGACCTTTTCCACCCGATCAAACAGACAGACATGGCTGCCTGTGATGCTGCGGTTGATGTGCAGCGAACCGAAAAACCATTTCTGGAATTTGACCGAACGGAGCAGACCCTCAAAGTACATCTCGAGCGGGCTGATCTGGTGTTCTTCGTCGATCAGCGTTCTCATGCGCGGCGACGGCTCATGGGTAATGATGTAGTCCACCTGCATCTGACGTTCACGCAGGTTCGCAACCCCCTCTTCCATCTCCTCACGGCTCGGCATCTCCTGCGGCCACCAGCGGCCAACGTCCTTGTACATCTGCCGCTCCTTGCTTTCGCCGCCGCCAAAGGTAAAGAACGTTTTGCCCTCCAGCGTAAATACCTGTCCGCGCATCAGGTGGTACAGATTGCCGCTGATCTGCTGCACCTTTCCCCCGTTCCACTCGGTGACCGGGTATTTTTCAAGAAGCTCGTAATTCTCATGCGCGCCGTCCACAAACAGGATGTTATATTTTTTCGATCCCAGCTTTTTCAGGATTTTCTCTTCGGCGGCACCGCCGTTCCACAAAAAGCCGAAATCGCCGCATACAATCAGGCTGTCTCCGCGCCGCAGGCGCCGCACCGCAGGCGACTGGAACCGCTCCAGTTCACCATGGGTATCTCCTGTTAGATAAATCAAGACTGCTCCCGCCTATCTCTTAAAAATTTATGTTTTTTTTGGATCATTCTTTATCTTTTCATATTTAACTGTTATACTTAATTGGAATCAGGTGAAAGGATGATTGTCCCCTGTTTTTGCCGGGAAAATCATCTGCTTTGATCTGTCATTTTGCTTTTCTATCATATCACATTGGAGGCCATTTTTCCATGAAAAAATGCTTAACGCCCGTATTGACTTTTTTGCTGACTATTTGCGTGATATTCTCGTCGGCTCCGGTCTCTGCGGCGGCATACAACATAGATTTTACCCTGAATTCTGAAGCAGCTCTGCTGGTCAATCTCGATACCAGCACCGTTGTGTTCGAGCAGAATGCCGACAAAAAAATGGAGCCCGCCTCCACAACGAAAATCATGACGTTTATTGTGGCGTCGGAACAGATAAAAGATTTAAGCGGAACAAAAATTACGGCAAAAAAATCGGTGCTCGACCAGCTTCAGGGTACCGGCAGCTCGCTTTCCGGCGTGCTGGAGGGTGAGGAGCTGACCGCGCTGCAGCTTCTCAACTGTCTGATGGTTCCCTCCGGCAATGACGCCGCCATGGTATTGGCCGATTACATCGGCGGCGGCGACATCAGCAAGTTTGTGGATCTGATGAATGAAAAGGCGAAGGAGCTGGGCTGCAAAAACACGCACTTCGCAAACCCGCACGGCCTGCACGACGACCAGCACTACACTACGGCGCGCGACCTGTACACCATTACAAAATACGCCATGACGCTGCCGTACTTTACCGACATCACCTCGCAGACCCGGTATGAGCTGCCCGCAACCAACAAATACCCCAAGCCCCGCACTCTGGTAACGACCAATTACCTGACCGACCGTTACATCGGCGGCGACTATTTTTACAAATACGCCAAGGGCATCAAGACCGGCTCGCACGACCAGGCGGGCTACTGCCTGGTTTCTACCGCAATCAGGGATGGATACAGCTACATGGCGATCGCGCTGCACGCGCCGAAAATCGATTCCACCGGAAAGTCCATCACCACCCGCGGCGAAATGATCGATTCCAAGAAGCTGTATGAGTGGGCCTTCGACAGCCTGCAGATCAAAACCGTGGTAGAAAGCGGCGCCAGCGTGGGCGAGGTAAAGCTTGATTACGCCTGGAACAAGGATAAGCTGCTGCTGGTCGCCGAAAAAAGCTACGCCACCATTCTGCCGAAGGGCGTTTCTGCCTCAAGCGTTTTGATTACGCCGAAGCTCCCCGAAAGCGTAGAAGCCCCCGTAAAAAAAGGACAGGTTGTGGGAACGGCGGTGCTCAGTTACGCCAACCAGGAACTGACGACGATCAATCTTGTGGCTTCCGAATCGGTGGAACGCAGCGAACTGCTGCATTCCGCGGATGTCGTCAAAAAGATCGTGACCTCGGTCTGGTTCCTCGTGATAGCTGGAATCATTGTCGCGTTGGTGATTGTCTACCTCGTTCTGGCGTTGCTGTACAACAAGAAGCGCAAGCGCCTGCGCAAGGTAAAAAAATACCGTGATATGTAAAAAGAAAAAGATTGCCTGCCTGCGTTTTGAGCGAAGCAGGCAATTGTTTTCCGTAAGAATATTAGAGTCCGTCTTTCACCTTAGCCCGTGGCGAGGGTAAAAGCAATACTGACACTATAAA
>OBZU01000075.1_pt1 | contig 71418 bp, 62 predicted proteins | sample 1495561 | NCBI WGS metagenome assembly OBZU01 (sample SAMEA2580250, study PRJEB22360) | human gut metagenome | biome: human gut; feature: human-associated habitat; material: faeces | place: Denmark | collected 2008/2010 | reverse complement strand
CAATATCCTTACCCGCGCCGCCCGATCGGGTGAAGCCCCGCCGCAATCAGCTCCTGAACCGGAACATGGTTGAGAAGCTTAAACCCAACAAGAAGTGTCTGCGGCTGCACTTTTTTAATAAGATCAATGATCTTCGGAGTTCTTTTCAGGACAAGGACCAAGTCATCCTCATCCGAGCTGATTTTTCCGCTTCCCGCCATCTGATTTTGCTCATTGAGGGCCTGCCGCAGAATGCCCCGCACAGCATCCGCCGATAAATCCGCCCCGGAAAGCGCCTGCACCGCCCGATCTGCCGCCAGACTGGTCGAGGTCACATTGGAAACCGTATAGTCGCTGACCGCCATACAGTGTACCACTGCATCGATTTTTTCACGCGTCAGAATTTGGGTCAGAATATCCTGCAGATCAGCCACCCCTGCAATGCGCACGATCCGCACTTTAGATTCCTCCTCCGGCGCGGCGGCTGTTTGCCCGCAGACATAAATGATCTCTTCCGTAGAGGGAATCGACAAAAAAGCCTGCGCAATGGCCTTTCCCATAGAACCGGTTGAATGATTGGTAATGCACCGTACCTCATCAATTTTCTCGGAGGTACCCCCTGCTGTAATTAGTATTTTCATAAGAACCCACATTTCTATCTTTTGATATCTATAAGATTACAATTTTTTCGTCCGGTACACAACCCTTGGAAAAAACATTTTTTCAGCAGAAAAAAGGCGCCGCCGTAAGCGACGCCTTTTCGGCTCTTGAAAGGATTACTCAGAAAACAGCGGAGTAGAGAGATACCGCTCTCCGGTATCCGGCAAAATGGCAACGATCACCTTGCCTGCGTTTTCCTGGCGTTTGGCCAGCTCCGTCGCTGCCCAAATAGCTGCGCCGGAAGAAATCCCCACCAAAAGGCCCTCTTCTTTGGAAAGCTCTTTGCCGGTAGAAAATGCATCTTCGTTCTTCACGCGGATGATTTCATCATAAATGGAGGTGTTGAGCACCTTCGGCACAAACCCTGCCCCGATTCCCTGAATCTTGTGGGGGCCGGACTTGCCTTCCGACAATACCGGAGAAGCATCGGGCTCTACGGCGATCACTTTCACATTCGGGTTCTTTGATTTAAGGAACTCACCCGCACCGGTGAGCGTTCCGCCCGTACCAACGCCGGCTACAAGAATGTCTACCTTACCGTCGGTGTCTTCCCAAATTTCAGGGCCGGTTGTTTTTCTGTGAACATCCGGGTTCGCGGGGTTTACAAACTGGCCGGGAATGAAGGAATGGGGAATTTCCTGGGCCAGCTCCTCGGCTCTTGCGATCGCGCCGGACATTCCCTTTGCGCCTTCGGTCAGAACAAGCTCTGCACCGTATGCTTTCAGCAGATTTCTGCGTTCAACACTCATGGTTTCCGGCATCGTCAGAATAATGCGATAGCCGTGCGCAGCCGCCACAGAAGCCAGGCCGATACCGGTGTTTCCGCTGGTAGGCTCAATGATGACAGACTCGGGATTCAGCAGCCCCTTTTCCTCAGCGTCTTCGATCATCGCCTTGGCAATTCTGTCCTTTACACTTCCGGCTGGATTAAAATATTCCAGCTTACCAATCACAGTTGCCTGCAGCTCGTGTTTCTTTTCATAATTGGAAAGTTCCAAAAGAGGGGTTTTTCCGATCAGATCTGTCAGATTCTTAAAAACCTTTGCCATAAGACGACCTCCTAAAATCATTTAATCATATATGCTATATATGTTTTGTTGCTATTATAATACAGCGATTTTTGGAAAATGTCAACCATTAAACTCATATTATTTTTATTCATTTGAGCAGTCCTAAAAATGAGATATTTTCAGCTTTTATTCAGATTATCTGCGATTGTAAAATAGAAGTCTGCACGACCCAGCTTGCATTGGCTATTGACAAATGTGGTTTTTTCTCTTATCATTTATTACATATAATACATATCATTTTTATATGAAACAGGTGATTCTATGAAGATATCCACAAAGGGCCGTTACGCTTTGGCTGCTGCGATTCATATGGCGCGGTATTATCGATGTGGTGAATATATTACGGTCTCCAGCATTGCGGAAAACCTGGGGATCTCTAAGATTTATTTGGAGCAGGTCTTTTCTATGCTCAAGCAGGCCGGGATCATTTTTTCTGTCAAAGGAGCCCAGGGAGGCTATCAGCTTGCGCGAGTGCCCGTTCAAATCACCGCACTGGATATTCTGGCCTGCGTAGAGCTTTCTTTATTCAAGAATACACAGGAAACCGTTGCCCAGCGAGCTCCCGATATTGAAAAGGCCCTGAGGGCATCTGCCTTTGATCTGTTGGATCAGGTCGTGAGGGGCACACTGAGTGAAATCACGCTCTCTGACCTTGCCGCAGAGGTGGAAAAGAATGAGGGAGAACATACCATCATGTTCTATATTTAGATGAATCAAATAAAGGTCTATCTGCCCGAAGGCGCAGTGGCGGCATCTTTTGGCATCCACCGATTCAATGAATACGGGCTTTATCCCATCGGAAACATTTGAACATTCTATCAATTTATTCTCAATCCAAGCTACTTTTAAGAGGAAAGCACATTTCAGGTGCTCTCCTCTTTTTTTATTTTACGAGATAAAATCCATCTATATTTTACATTTAACATATATGTAAAATATTAAATGTTGTCTAAGCTGACAAGTTTTATCGAAAGTCGATTTGGTCGTTGTCCCAAAGATGCCGAACCGCTCCGTATTTTCATTGACAACAAAAATCCGAATACATATAATGCTTATAAGCTTAATATGTATTATATCGATCGCAGAATGGAGTGAACACAATGGCAAACAGAAAAAGCACAGCCGCCGCAACGAATTGTACCTTGATGGGGATGCAGAGTTTCTGTATACCCTGTTGTGCCATGTGTCAATATGATACCCCCAGTGGATAGGTCTATTCTTGCGCATGCTTTCGGGCAGTCGGGATTAGAAAATCCCGGCTGCCTTTTTTATTTTCAGAAGCGCACGGAAAGGATAGGATGCTTTTGATTGAACTCGTAAACGTAAAGAAAAGCTACCAGAACGCCACCGGGCAGATTGAGGCCCTGAAAGGAGTTTCTTTGAAGGTTGAGCGCTCCGACATTTACGGGGTGATCGGTTACAGCGGGGCGGGAAAAAGCACGCTGATCCGCTGCATCAACCTTTTGGAGCACCCGGACAGCGGGCAGGTGCTGCTCTCCGGAAACGACATCACCGGATCTTCTCAGGCTCAGCTCGAGAAAACACGCCAGCAGATCGGAATGATTTTTCAGCACTTTAATCTGCTTCGTTCCAAAACGGTATTTGAGAACATCGCATTTCCGCTCCGGTATCTGCGAAAGAGCAAGCAAGAGATTCAGCAAAAAGTGAAAGAGCTTTTGCAGCTGGTCGACCTGAGCGACAAGGCGGACTGTTACCCCTCTCAACTAAGCGGCGGGCAAAAACAGCGGGTCGCAATCGCCAGAGCGCTGGCCAACGACCCGCAGATCCTGCTCAGCGACGAGGCAACCTCCGCCCTGGACCCACAGACCACGGATTCGATTTTGCAGCTTCTGCTGGAGCTGAACCGCCGACTGGGTTTGACGATCGTGATCGTCACCCACGAAATGCATGTGGTTCAGGAAATCTGCAACAAGGTCGCCGTGATGGAAAACGGACTGATCGTGGAGCAGGGCGATACCTTTGAGGTGTTCTCCCACCCGCAGACTAAAACCACCAGGTGTTTCACGGCCTCGTTATTCCGGGAGGGGAATGTTGAAAAGCTGATCGGGCAGATCGATCAGAATCTGGGAACTTTCCCGAACCGGAAGTTGCTGCACCTGCTGTTCGTAGGGCCCAAAGCGAATAACGCGTATATCTCTCACGTGATCAAGCGGTTTGAGGTGGAAGTCAGCATTCTTTACGGTTCCATCGAGCTGGTGCAGTCCCGGCCCATCGGCAGCCTGTTTGTCGCCATAAGCGGCGATGAAATCAAGATTCTTGCGGCAATGGAGTAATTAAAAACAGAAGGAGTCAGCGTCCATATTTTGCAGGAGCTCCCCTCTGATGACCAGGAGGAGGTTGTGGTTTGAAAGAATTTCTGATTGAACTCTTCCCAAATGTGTACGAAATGTTCGGCGATTTACTCGATTCCATCTGGCAGACCTTTGTGATGGTCGGCATTGCGGGGATTTTCGGGATCACCATCGGGACGCTGCTTGGAATTTCGCTGGTTGTTTCCGCCAAAGGCGGCTTATATGAAAACGACCTGTTCAACAACATTCTGGGGAAAATCGTGAACACCATCCGCTCGATTCCATTCGTGATTTTGATTGCACTGATGGTTTCCTTTACCCGCTTCCTCGTTGGAACCTCCATTGGAGTCCGGGGTGCGATCGTCCCCATGGTTGTCGGAATCATTCCCCTTGTGACGCGAATGACCGAGCAGGCCCTGCTGGAGGTAGACCCGGGAGTGATGGAGGCCGCCCGTTCCATGGGGATTTCGCGGCCCTATATCATCGTTCACATTCTGTTGCAGGAAAGTCTGCCGGGGCTTCTGCGGTCACTCGTTACCAGCTTTATCAGCCTGATCGGCCTTTCCGCCATGGCAGGCAGTGTGGGCGGCGGCGGAATCGGCAACTTCCCCATCCGATACGGTTACTCACGGTATATGAACGACATCACCGTTGTGACCGTGCTGCTGCTTTTGCTGATCGTCAACATCGTACAGAGCGTCGGCAACCGTGCGGCACAGCGGCTGACGCACTGAACGCTCCCCGGTATTCCCTGTTTTAAAATCAACAGATCAAATTCATATCTGGAGGATGAACTACCATGAAAAAACAAAATCAACTCTCTCGAATCGGCTCCGTATTATCCGTACTGCTGGCCGCCAGCGTATTCCTTTCCGCGTGCAGCGGCACCGCCGCAAACTCCGGCGCGTCCGCGGCCTCCAACGCCCCGGCTTCTTCCGCTCAGTCCAAACCGGTGACGGTGAAAATCGGCACTACGTCTGACGAACCCCGCGTCTGGAATGCGGTGCAGGCCGAGCTTGATTCCGAAGGCGCAAACATCAAAATTGAGACGATCAATTTGACGGGCGGCGAGCCGAATAAGGCCCTGGCCGAAGGAGAGGTCGATTTGAACGCGTTCCAGCATTACGCGTATTTCAACAAAAACAAAGAGGAGCTGAAGCTTGACCTGACCGCGATCGGCGACACCCTGATCGTACCGCTGAACCTCTTCTCGAAAAAACACAAATCGCTGGAGGAGCTGCCGAATGGCGCACAGATCGCGATCCCTGACGACCCCACCAATCAGGGGCGTGCGCTGAACGTTCTGAAAAACGCCGGCCTGATCAAGCTGGATGAAAAAGCCGGAAACAACGCGCTGATCAAGGACGTGACGGAGAATCCCAAGAACATCAAATTTGTAGAGATCACCGGAGCTCAGCTTCCCCGCTCGCTGCAAGACGTGGACGCGGCCATCATCAACTGCGGCTACGCCGTGGATTCCGGCCTGGACCCGGTGAAGGACCCGATCTACAAGGATGACATCGACCTGAAAAACCCGGAGCAGCAGCCGTTTATCAACCTGATCGCGGCCAGAACGGCAGACAAGGATAACCCGGCCTACCTGAAAATCGTAGAGGCCTACCATACCCAGAGGGTGGCCGACGCAATCGCCGAGGTGTATTCCAACGCGGCGGTTCCCGCCTTTGAGGTCAAATAATCCAAAGGAGGCGGATTCCATGTCTAAAACACTTTATGAGGAAGCGCTCGAACACCAAGCCGAAACAACCGAGCTGCGAAGATGGTTTCACAGCCACCCCGAACCAAGCTTTGGGGAATACGAAACCACCGCCCGTGTTCGGGAAGAGCTGAACCGGCTCGGCATCCCATTTGTCACGGCGGGCGAAACCGGCACCGTCGGCATCCTCCGCGGGAAATCCGAAAAACCGGTGATCGCTCTTCGCGCAGACATCGACGCCCTCGAGATCGAAGAAAAAAACGAGGCTCCCTACCGCTCCCAAAACTCAGGGCTGATGCACGCCTGCGGACATGACGCGCACGCTTCTTCCCTGCTGACGGCGGCAAAGCTTCTGCTCCGACGCCGAGAGGAGCTGCCCGGCACGGTCAAACTGATTTTTCAGCCCGCCGAGGAGGTGGGCCGGGGCGCGAACTCGGTTATTTCCTCGGGTGCGCTGGACGATGTGCAGGCTTTTTTCGGGCTTCACGTGCGGGCGGGTCTCCCGGTCGGTAAGGCTGCCTTACAGGCTGGGCCCATCATGGCGGGCGCGAACTCCCTGAAAATCGACGTATTCGGGAAAAGCGGGCACGCCGGCCACCCGGACAACGCCATCGACGTGATTGCCGCGGGCGCGGAGATCGTGGAAGCGCTGCAGCACATTGTATCCCGTGAAATCCCGCCGACGGAAGCGGCGACGATCTCGGTTTGCCAGTTCCGCGCGGGAACCCGGGACAATATCATCGCGAATCACGCCAGAATTTCGGGTACCGTGCGCGTGACGAGCGAGCAGACGCGGGCACAGATCACAGAGGCCGTTCACCGCGTGGTGAGCGGAATCAGCACGGCGCATCGGGTCACCTCGCAGGTAGAATGCGAGTTTGCCACCCCGGTTTTGATCAATTCCGCCGAGCTGTACCAGACGGCGCGCTCCGCTGTACAGGAGGTTCTGTCGCCGGAGGCGGTGCAGGGGGTTCTCCCCCAACTGGGAACAGAGGATTTTAGCGCATACGGGCAGATTGCCCCGGTCTTCTTCACATTTGTGGGTTCCGGCGGCGAATACCCGCACCACCATGAACGGTTCGACATCGACGAGCGGGTTCTCTCCATTTCGGCGGCGCTGTATACGGCTTTTGTCCTCCACTATTTTAACTTGAATGAAAAGAGTGATTCGGATGCCTAAGGTAGAAAGCTTTACATTAGACCACACCATCGTACAGGCGCCTTATGTGCGCGTGGCCGGTGTGGAACACAACGGAAAAGGAGCCACCGTACAGAAATTCGACCTGCGCTTTTTGCAGCCAAATACCGACTCCATCCCCACGGGGGCGCTGCACACGCTGGAGCATTATCTCTCCATTTTTCTGCGGGAAGAGATCGACGGGCTGATCGACATTTCCCCCATGGGCTGCCGCACAGGATTTTATCTGGCGGTGTGGGAGGAACACCCGGTTTCTAAAATCGCCCTCGCCCTGCATCACGCTCTGCAAAGGGTGCTGGAGCAGACAGAGGTGCCTGCGGCCACCGCGAAGGAATGCGGCAATTACAAGGACCATTCGCTGTTTTCCGCAAAGGAATACGCCCGGCAGGTGCTTTCTCAGGGAATCAGCACAGACCCCTTTGACCACAGCCGGCTGATTCAGGCGGACTGAGGCCCCGATCATTCTAGTAAAAAGGAGAAATGCAGTATGTTCTTCCGGAACAGCGAAGCTGCAAGATGCCAGTATGTTGGATGAATATATTCAGATCTCTGATCTGCACAAAACCTATATCACGCACGGGGCATCGCTGCAGGTGCTCAGGGGAATCAATCTTTCTGTCAACAAGGGAGAGATTTTCGGGATCATCGGTTTCAGCGGCGCGGGAAAATCCACGCTGGCGCGATGCATCAACCGGCTGGAAACACCCGACAGCGGCCGGATTCAGGTAGGCGGAGTCGACATTCTGCGCCTGCCCAAAAAGGCCCTGCTCAAAGAGCGGAGAAAAATCGGGATGATCTTTCAGACCTTCAACCTGTTTGAAGCCAAAACGGTGTACCGGAACATCTCTTACCCGCTGGAAATCAGCGGCGTGCCGAAAGAGGAAATCAAAGACAGGGTGCTGCGGACAGCCGAGCTCGTCGGGCTGACGGATAAGCTAGAGGCTTACCCGGGCGGGCTCTCCGGCGGGCAGAAGCAGCGGGTGGGAATCGCGCGGGCTCTGGTCAACAATCCCGATCTTCTGCTCAGCGACGAGGCGACCTCTGCCCTTGACCCGCAGACCACGCTTCAGATTCTGGACCTGCTGAAAAAGATCAATCAGACCACCGGCATCACCATCCTGATGATCACACACGAGCTGGACGCCATCAAATACACCTGCGAACGCATGGCGGTGCTGGAGGATGGACTGATTATTGAATCCGGCCCGGTAAGCGAAATCTTCAGCAACCCGCACAGCCGCACCGGCGAGCTTTTTGCCAAAGTATTTTTTGAACTGCAGCATTCGGGCGAATTGGTAAACGGCGAGGGGATTTAAAAAACAGATCGCCCCGATTTTAAAGTGAAAGGAGTGGTTCTTTGAGTTTATTGGATCATTCGATATGGGAGGTCATCGTCGCCTCCTTCGCGCCCGACATCTGGCAGCGCATGGGCTCCTCCGTGTTGGAAACCTTGTACATGGTGGCTCTTTCCTCCGCCATCATGCTGTTTTGCGGCCTGCTGCTCGGGATTCTGCTGACCGTGACAAACCCCGACGGCCTGGTGCCGTTAAAGCCGCTGTATGCCAGCTCGGGGTGGCTGATCAACTGTCTCCGCTCTCTGCCCCAGATGATTATGATCATCCTGATGATCCCGGTGGCCCGCCTGTTCTTTGGAAAATCCTACGGAACCAACGCCTGTATCATCGCCATTGCCGCCAGCTGCATCCCCATGTACGCCCGCATTGTGGAAAGCAGCCTGCTGGAAATCGCCAAAGGCAAGGTGGAAGCGGCAAAGTCCATCGGCAGTACCAACGCGCAGATCATCTTTCGCATTCTTCTGCCGGAAACCATCCCCTCCCTCATCCGCGGCTTTACCGTCGCTGTGATCGCCGTCATCTCTATGACTGCCTTGGCCGGAATGTTCGGCGCGGGCGGCATCGGGGACATTGCCGTACGGTTCGGCTACCAGCGCTTTCAGCATGACGTGCTGTTTGCAGCCGTTTATATTCTGATCATCCTGGTTCAGCTTGTTCAGTGGGTTGGGGACCTTACCTCCAAGCAAATCCTGAAAAAGCGAAATTTGATCTAATTATGTGGTTCTTTTCCCCTCCTGCGGCGGAAAAAGAATCGAAAAAATTCATCTGCGTTTATTGAAACCTCTGTAAAAAAACATAGAAGGAGCATTCATTATGAAATCAATCAAAGCAGCATCTGCCCTTTTCGCGGCGGCCCTCTCCCTCAGCCTGCTGGCCGGGTGCGCCGGCACTGCCGGCGGCTCTTCCTCTCAGGCGCAGTCTACACCCGCCGCGTCCGGCGACAGCTCGCAGCAGACCGTTACCCTCAAGGGAATTGTCGACCTTGTCCCCCACTCGGAAATCATCAAGTACGTCACCCCCAAGCTGGCAAAGCAGGGAATCATCATCGATCTGGTGGCAACGGCAGCCGACAACACCACAAACGAAAAGCTCGCGAAGGGCGAAATCGACTTTAACTACTTTCAGCATGAACCGTACCTGCAGGAATGGAACAACACGAACGGCTTCAATCTGGTCAACGCCGGGGATATTCACGTGGAGCCCATTACAGCCTATTCCGACAAATACAGCTCCACGGATAAAATTCCGGAAAACGCGACCGTCGCCATCCCGAATGACGGCACCAACGAATACAGAGCCCTGCTCATTTTAGAGCAAAACGGCTTTATCAAGCTGAACGAAAAAACCGCCACCTCTCTGAGCGCATCGGTAACGGACATTCAAAGCTATGTGCGCCCGATCAAAATTGTAGAGCTGGATTCGGCGCAGATCATCCCCACCAAAGCCGACTACGATTTCTTCATCACAAATACCAACAAGGCACTGGAAGCGAAGATCACCTCCACCAAGCTGTTCAGCGAAAGCGGAGACAGCCCCTACGCCAACATCATTGCCGTGCGGGAAGAGGATAAAGACAATCCCGCGATTGCTGCTCTGGTAAAAGAGCTGCAGTCGGAGGATACCAGAAAGTTCATTGAGGACACCTACAAGGGCGCTGTCATTCCGGCCAAACTGGGTTCCTAATCCCCTGCTGCCGGTCAGTCCAAAACAGAAAATCTGTTCCGCCATTTTATGCAAGCTTACCGTCGAACCATTTTCACATTGGGAGGGATTGTCACTTGAAACATTATGAATTTATCGAGTCCGCACTGATTCATGGCGGCATTTACGGTGATGAACGCACCGGCGCGGTCAGCACACCGATCTACCAGACTTCAACCTTCATGCAGGATGAGCTGGGAAAGCACCGCGGGTACGAGTATTCCCGAACCGGGAACCCGACCCGCGAGGCCCTGGAGGCGCTGATCGCCGAGTTAGAGGGCGGTGAAGCCGGTTTTGCCTTTGCGTCCGGCATGGCGGCGATCACCGCCGCACTCAGCCTGTTCCAGAGCGGAGACAGGATCGTGATTTCCAGCAACGTATACGGCGGAACCTTCCGTGTTCTGGATCAGATCTTCCGGCACTTCGGTTTTGCATATACCATCGCGGACACCACCGATCTAAAGGCATTGGAAGCCGCCATCACGCCGGATGTAAAGGCTGTGTTGGTCGAAAGCCCGGCGAACCCGCTGCTGACCGTAACCGACCTTGCGGCGGCGGCCGAAATCGCGCACCGGCACGACGCTCTTCTGATTGTGGATAACACCTTTATGACCCCTTATCTTCAGCGGCCCCTGGAGCTGGGTGCAGACATTGTTCTGCACTCGGCCACCAAATATCTGGGCGGCCACAGCGATGTGATCGCCGGGCTGGCGGTCGTAAAAACAAAGGAGCTGGCCGAGCGGCTTCATTTTATTCAGAATGCCACCGGCGGAATTTTACAGCCGTTTGATTCCTATCTGCTAATCCGCAGCATCAAGACCCTCGGTGTGCGGATGGACCGGCACGTGGAGAATGCCGAAGCGCTTGCCAGGCTGCTGCGTGATCACGAGGCGGTAAAGACCGTGTACTACCCCGGTCTGCCCGACGCGCAGGGTTTTGAAATCAACCGGCAGCAAGCCAAAAACGGCGGCGCCATGATCTCTTTTGAGCTGAACGAGGGCTACGATATCCGCAGGTTTTTTCAAAATCTGCGCCTGATTGCCCTGGCGGAAAGCCTTGGCGGAGTGGAATCGCTGGTGTGCCACCCGGCCAGCATGACCCACGCCTCCATCCCCAGAGAGATTCGCCAGAAGGTCGGGATCACCGACGGGCTGATCCGCCTTTCGGTGGGCATTGAGAATCTGCGCGATTTGATACAAGACCTGCGAATGTCGATGGAGGGGGCAAAAGTATGAGTTTGTACCCCTCCATGCAGGAGCTGATCGGGAACACGCCGCTCGTACGGCTTTCGCAGCTTGGGTTCCCGGAGCAGCTGAACGTCTATGCCAAGCTGGAGCTGTATAACCCGGCGGGCAGCGTCAAAGACAGAATCGGCAGATCGATGATTGCGGACGCCGAAAGCCGCGGCATTTTAAAGCCCGGCAGCACCATTATTGAAGCCACCGCAGGCAACACCGGACTTGGAATTGCCTTTGCAGCCTTAAACCGCGGCTACCGGCTGATCTTTGTGGTGCCGCAGAAATTCTCTCAGGAAAAACAGACGCTGATGAAAGCGCTGGGCGCCGAAATCATTCACACCTCAACGGAGGAAGGAATGCTGGGCGCAGCCAGAAAAGCAGAGGAGCTGCGCACAGAGATCGCCAACTCCGTCTCTCTGGAGCAGTTCAAGAACCAAAGCAACCCGCAGGCCCACTACGAAACGACCGGGCCGGAGATTTACCGCGACCTTGACGGCAAAATCGATTATGTGGTGGCCGGCGCCGGAAGCGGCGGCACCTACACCGGTGTTCTGCGGTATTTAAAAGAGCAAAATCCGGCGATCAAGGGCGTTCTGGCCGACCCGATCGGCTCCACCATCGGGGGCGGGGAGCACTCCAGCTATGAAATTGAGGGCATCGGGAACGACTTTATCGCCGACACAATGGATATGAGCCTTGTTGATCAGGTCATCAAGGTCAGCGATGCGGAAGCCTTTGAGCAGGTGAGAATCGCCGCGAAGAAAGAAGGCATCTTTGCAGGCTCATCGTCCGGGGCCGCGCTGGCCGCTGTGAACAAGCTGACAAAAACTGTTTCTTCTGGAACGGTCGTCGTCATCCTCCCCGACAGGGGCGAACGATATTTCAGCAAGCATATTTTCGGCGAATAGGTACCCTTTTTGTTTTGGTCCCCGCCATTCACCGCTAACGATACCATCACCAGATACTCGTCATGAGCCCTGGGGAATTGTCTGAACAAACAGGAAATGAACTGAACACCCGAAGAAGGGGGACCAAAAATGAGCTATGATTTCGATACTTTGAAAGTACAGGCGGGGTACCGCGCGGCGGATCACAACTATGCCGTATCCGTACCGATCTACCAGACCACGGCGTTTGCGCTGGGGGACAGCTACCGCGCCGATCGTCTGTTTTCTTTTTCGGAAAGCGACCCCATTTACACAAGGCTTTCCAATCCGACTGTCGACGTTCTGGAAAAGCGCGCCGCCGCGCTGCATGGCGTAACCGATGCCATCGCGCTGGCGTCAGGTATGGCCGCAGTTTCCTATGCACTGCTCAGTGCCGCCGGGAAGGGCGGAAGGATTCTGACCACAGCCCGCCTGTACGGGGGAACCGTGGACAGTTTGGGGCACCTTTTTCCGGAGCTCGGCATCAAGATCGATTTTGTGGAGAACCCGGACCGCATAGAGGAATTTGAGGAAAAGCTGGCCCCCGACACCAAGGCGATTTTGATTGAGAGCCTGACGAATCCCTTCGCGACCATCCCGGATTTTGAGGCGATTGCCCGCATCGCCCATGCCTACGGAATTCTGCTGATCGTTGACAACACCGTGGCGACTCCGTACCTTTTTAACCCGTTTGAACACGGCGCGGATGTTTTGGTTTACTCGGCCACCAAAGCGCTCTCCGGCCACGGGAATGTCATTGCCGGCCTGGTGCTGGAAAGCGGAACATTCGATTACGGCAACGGAAATTACCCGCACTTTGAAAAGCCGCTGTGGTTTTTACGCGATGAGCACGACGAGCCGCGCAGCATTCTGCAGGTTTTCCCGCAAAATCCCTTTACCGGCAGGCTTCGGGCAATCCACCTGAATTACCTCGGCGCGGCCTTGAGCCCCTTTGATGCGTATCTGGTGCTGATCGGTCTGGAGACCCTCTCGGAACGGGTGGCAAAGCAGGTTTCAAACACGCTTGCGGTTCTGGAATATCTGGAACAGAACGAGCATGTCCTGTGGGTGCGTTACCCGTACGCCCAGAGCAGCAAATACCGCGCTTTGGCCGACCGTTATTTCCCAAAGGGGGCGGGTTCTATTTTATCCTTCGGTTTTCGCGGCACGGAAGAACAGAAAAGAGCCTTTCTGGCCTCTGTGAAGGTGTTCGGCTACCAGGCCAATATCGGTGATGCCCGCTCGCTGATCATCAATCCCGCACAGACCACCCACGTGGAGCTGACCGAGGAACAACGGTTACTCGTCGGGCTTGAGGTTTCCACCATCCGCCTGTCCCTTGGGCTGGAAAGCCCGAAGGATTTGATCGAAGACCTGCAGCAGGCGTTCGACAGCGTCTTTCAGGACTGATTCCATGGGCAGCAACACAAATCGACTTTCGATCCGGCCCGCACAGGAAAAAGATGCGGAGCTCATTCTCTCGTTCATCCGGGAGCTGGCCGTTTATGAAAATATGGAGGACCAGATCACAGCGACCGCAGAGGATCTTCGCCGTTCCATCTTTGAGAGGCAGCAGGCAGAGGTCATCATCGGGTGGATCGATCATCAGCCCGCCGCATTCGCGCTGTATTTCTACAACTATTCCACCTTTCTTGGGAAAGCAAATCTGTTTCTGGATGATCTGTATGTCAAAGAAGAATTTCGCGGGCAGGGCATCGGCAGGGCCATGCTTCAATACCTGTCTCAAACCGCGGTCAAAAACAGCTGCGAGCGTCTCGACTGGCTGTGCCTTGACTGGAATCTTGCGGCGGCGGGCTTTTACAAAGGGCTCGGCGCACAGGTACTGGATGACCGCCGGGTATTCCGGCTCAGCGGCGAGCGGCTGGCCGCCTTTGCCGCATCGGAATGACCCACCACTTCATCAGGAGGAATACCATGAGTAAAATTAATTTGCAAATACCGGAGGTTTCCATCCGGGAAATACGCCTTGGCTCCATCACGGGCTTTCAGGGCGGCGCAGAAGAACTGGTAAACTGTTCGCGCTGCGGACTAAAGGACAAAAGCCGTTCCTTCTCCCAGTGCCTTGGCTGCTCTACCTCACAGGCAGCGTGTATGGTAATTTTGGTGCAGGACGCCGCCGTGATCAGCCACGGGCCGGTCGGCTGCTCCTCCTGCTTCCATGAATTCGCGTTTACCTACCGGGTCAACTCCCCCCTGCGGGGTGTGGAGCACCCGACACAGCGGAAGATATTCTCCACCAATTTACAGGAGACCGACACCGTATACGGCGGCGCGCAGAAGCTGGCCAAGGGAATCCACGAGGTGTATGAACGCACGCACCCGAACGCCGTATTCGTGCTGACCACCTGCGCGGCCGGGATCATCGGCGACGATGTGGAAAGCGTGTGCGGCGAAGCAGAAGAGGTGCTGGGGGTTCCCGTCATTGCCATTTTCTGCGAGGGCTTTCGCTCCAAGGTCTGGACGACGGGCTTTGACGCCAGCTACCACGCCATCGCGAGAAAGCTGATTCAGCCGGCCCGCGAGCGCCGGAGCGATATGATCAACGTGATCAACTTCTGGGGCTCGGATGTGTTCGGCGACTGGTTCGAGGCATTCGGGGCAAAGCCCAATTACATTACCCCCTACTCCACCATTGAAAATCTGCGCCGCTCTTCGGAGGCCGCCGCCAGCGTTCAGATCTGCCCCACCCTCGGCTCTTACCTCGGCGCCGCCCTCGAGCAGGAATTCGGCGTTCCCGAAATCAATGCCGCGCCGCCCTACGGCATCGCGCAGACAGACCGCTGGTTCCGCGCGCTGGGGAAGCTGCTGCACAAAGAGGATGAGGCCGAACGCCTGATCGCGGCAAAACGGGCGGAATACCTGCCGAAAATCGAAGCGCTGCGGGAAAAGCTGCGCGGAAAAACCGCTTATGTCACGGCCGGTGCGGCCCACGGCCACGCGCTGCTCAACCTTCTCGGCGAGCTTGGAATGAAAGCAAAGGGCGCGGCCATCTTCCACCATGACCCGATCTACGACAACGAGAACGAAGAAAGCGATCTGCTGGTAAACCGTGTGAAGGAATACGGGGACGTCCCGAACTTCAATATCTGCAACAAGCAGGAATTCGAGCTGGTGAATATGCTCAACCGCCTTCAGCCGGATGTTCTTCTCGCCCGCCACGGCGGCATGACCCTGTGGGGCGCGAAGCTCGGCATCCCCTCCCTTTTGATCGGCGACGAGCATTTCAGCATGGGCTACGAGGGAATCGTACGCTATGGCGAACGGATTCTCGAAACGATCGAAAATGATGAGTTCGTGAAAAATCTGAAGCAGCACGCGATCAATCCCTACACCAAATGGTGGCTGGATCAGGAGCCCTATACCTTTTTGAAAGGGGGTGCGGCGAAATGAGCGGCATCATCGAACAGGAGCGCTACACCTGCGCCATCGGCGCGCTGCAGAGCGTGGTCGCGATTCCCCGGGCCGTGCCGATCCTGCATTCCGGCCCCGGCTGCGGCAACATGATCCAGGGCTTCTTCGAACGCTCTACCGGGTACGCTGGGGGCAGCACCTCCCCCTGCACCAATTTCACGGAAAAGGAAGTGGTGTTCGGCGGAACCGACCGCCTGCGCGAAAACATCGCCAACACCTACAAGATTCTGGACACCGATCTTCAGGTCGTCCTGACCGGCTGCACCGCCGGAATCGTGGGCGACGATATAGAGCCTGTGGTAGAGGAATTCCGCGAGGACGGAAAGCCGATCGTCTCTGTGGAAACAGCCGGGTTCAAGTGCAGCAATTTTGAAGCCCACAGTCTGGTGGTCAACGCGGTCATCGACCAATATGTCAGCCGCTTTGAAGAGGAAAATCCATTCCGCAGCGAAAAGAACACCGTGAACCTGTTCGCCTCCCTCCCCTATCAGGACCCGTTCTGGAAAGGGAACCTGCGGGAATACAAGCGCCTGCTGGAGGGAATCGGCCTTTCGGTTCATGTGCTGTTCGGCCCGGAATCCGGGGGCGTTCGCGAATGGCAGCAGATTCCGAAAGCGAACTTCAACATTCTGGTATCCCCCTGGTACGGCCTGCCGATCGCAGAGCATCTGGAAGAAGTGTACGGCCAGCCGTTCACCCAATACCCCAACATCCCCATCGGGGCCAATGAAACGGAGCGCTTTCTGCGCCAGGTGCTGGCCTTTGCGAACGAACAGGGCGCGGAGCTGGATTTAGACGCCGCGGAAAAGTTCATCCGGCAGGAACGCGAAGCCTACTACGAGGAAATCGATAATCTGGCGACCTTCCTGCTGGAATTCCGCTACGGCCTGCCCAACCATGTGCATATCGTGCACGACGCCGGTTATGTTCTGGGGCTTTCCAAATTCCTGCTGCACGAGGTCGGCATCGTTCCCAAGGAACAGTTTGCGGTAGACAATACCCCGAAGAGATTTCAGGAACAGATTGCGGCGGAGCTGCAGAGCACCTCCGACAAAAAGGTGATTCCGCTTACCTTCGAGCCGGATGCCGGCAAGGTTCAGGATACTATCCGTTCGCTCCATCACGGCGGCCGGGGCCTGATCATCGGCAGCGGCTGGGATAAGGAGCTGGCACGGGAAAAGGATTACGATTTTCTCTCGGCCTCTGTTCCCACCCCGTACCGGCTGGTGATGACGACCAATTATGTCGGTTTTTCCGGCGGGCTGCGGGTAATTGAAGACATTTACGGCACGGTTCTTGCGACCTATCGGTAAGGAGAACGCGAATGAATACACGAATTGCCTTTGCAAGCACCGACGGCTTTGAGGTCGACCAGCATTTCGGCAGCGCGCGCATCTTCCAGATTTACGAAACGGACGGTTCGGATTATCAGCGGGTGGAAACCCGAAAAACGGACGCTCTGTGCCAGGGAAGCTGCGAAGGCGGCTTTGATCACCTGTTTCAAGCGCTTTCGGACTGTGACGCGGTCTTTGTGCTGAAAATCGGCCAGGGGGCCAGCGCGTATATGATCAGCCACGGGAAGCGGGTATTTGAAGCCTACGGCTCTGTGGATGCGATTATGGAAAAGGTGATCGAAGAAAACCTGTTTCAGAAAGGGTGAAACATTTTGGCAAAAACATTTCGGGAGCTGACGCTGACGCATCCCTGCTTTTCCGTTGGCGATAAGGTCAATAAAGGCCGCGTTCATCTGCCCGTATCGCCCGGGTGCAATATCTGCTGCCGCTTCTGCGACCGGAAAATCAACGACGTGGATATCCGGCCGGGAGTGGCGTCGATGATCATCACACCGCAGGAAGCGGTGGAGGTGGTCCGCCGGGCCGTGGAGCTTTGCCCGGACATTACAGTGGCCGGGATCGCGGGGCCGGGCGATACGCTGGCGACGCCGTACGCGCTGGAAACCTTCCGGCTCATCAAGCAGGAATTCCCCGATATCATCAAATGTATGAGTACGAACGGCCTGCTTCTGCCGGAGTACGCGCAGGAGATCATCGACGTGGGGATCGACACCCTCACCGTCACCGTCAACGCGCTGGATCCGGAAATACAGGCGCAGATCTGCAGCGGGATCGTTTACCACGGCAAGCGCTACGAGGGGGTTGAGGCAGCGGAAATCCTGATCGAAAATCAGCTCAAAGGGATCGAAATCGTTTCGGAGGCCGGCATTACCGTAAAGGTCAACACGGTGCTGATCCCGGAGATCAACGCCGATCACATCGAAGCCGTTGCCCAAACGGTCGCCGAAGCGGGCGCGAGGATTTACAACATCATTCCGCTGATCCCGCAGCACGAGCTTTCGTGGTGTTCGGTTCCGGGGTGCGCCGTGCTGAACCAGGCGCGCTGCGAGGCGGAAGCATATATCGATGTGTTCCGGCACTGCCAGCGCTGCCGGGCCGACGCGGTCGGAATCCCCGGAGGAGAGGATTTTGCCCGGCAAATCTACACTCGTCCGGTGGTACAGCAAAACACTTTTTCTCACGGGTAAGGCCCTTGCGGGAAACCGGGCGAAATTCGAATCATAAGGGGGTGGTGTTATATGATGTGTGACTGTGAGCTTCCGGATTGTAGCCGTTTTTTAAAATCGAAAGGAGACTTGACATGTCAAATGACACAGTGCCCAAAACGCACTTATTCGATACCCTGAAAGTTCGGGCGGGGTATGATCCCAAGGAGCATCATTACGCCGTTTCACCCCCGATTTACCAAACCACAGCCTATGAATTTCGGGATGTGGAGAACGCCAAAGGCCTGTTCAGCTTTCAGGAAGCGGGCTACCTGTATACCCGCATCGGCAACCCGACCGTAACGGTTCTGGAAGAGCGGGTACGGATTCTTGACGGGGCCGCCGCGGCCATAGGCGTTGGTTCGGGAATGGCAGCCATCAGCTATACTCTGCTGAATCTGGCGGAGGGCGGCGGAAGGATTCTGACCTCCCCTTTCTTATATGGCGGAAGCGCCGACAGCTTTAAAAAGATTTATCCCAAACTGGGGATTTATTTCGACCAAGCCAAAAATATTGAGCAGCCCGAACGGCTGGCAGAGGAAATCACGCCCGATACCAAAGCCATCTACATTGAAAGCATCAGCAATCCCAGTGCGGTGCTGCTGGATGTGGACGCAATCGCGAAGGTTGCGCACGAGCACGGCATTCCGCTGGTCGTCGACAACACGGTGGCGACGCCTTATCTTTACAATCCCATTGCCCACGGCGCGGACATTGTGATTTACTCCGCCACCAAGGGTCTGAGCGGCCACGGCAACCTGATCGCCGGACTGGTTTTGGAAAGCGGTCATTTCGATTTTTCATCGGAAAAATTCTCTCAGTTTTCAGAAAAATACTATACCCTGCGCGATCAAAGCGGTACCCCGCGCAGCTATCTGGAGGTGTTCCCGGCCTCTCCCTTTACATCGCGCATCCGCCTGAATTACCTCAACTATTTTGGCGCTGCGCTCTCCCCCTTCGACGCTTATCTGGCCATCATTGGGCTGGAAACTCTGTCGGAGCGGCTGGGGAAGCAATCTCATACGGCGCACACGCTGGCCGAATACTTATCATCGCACGAGGCCGTGGAGTGGGTACGGTATCCCGCATTGAAATCCAGCCCTTATCACGCGCTGTATGAACGTGATTTTGGCAGGGGCGCCGGCGGAATCCTGGCTTTTGGGTTCAAGGGAACGCAGGCGCAGCGCGAAGCGTTTCTCGACGCTGTCAAGCTGTTCAACTACCATGTCAATATCGGGGACGCGCGGTCCCTGATCGTGAACTCCCCCCAGACAACGCACGGGGAACTGGAACCGCACGAAAAAGTGCCGGCCGATGTTCCGGAAAATCTGATCCGGATTTCTGCCGGGCTTGAGGACCCGGCCGACCTGATCGCGGATCTGGAACAGGCATTTCAAAGAGCTTTGGCCATCTAGCTTTAGCCATCTATTTGATTGAACGAAAGGAAGAGAAACGATGAAAAACAAAACCAGACTGACCGCAGCCGCGCTGGCGCTTGCCATCGCCGTAAGTTCGTCGGCGTGCTCGCCGAACACCAGTACAGTGGGGTCACAGGCCGCCTCTGGCACGCCTGCCGCAAAAACCGAATACAAATACGGAAAAATCGACCTTCTCGGCAAAGACGGCGCGCTTTGCGGAGCCCCTATCTACATTGCGTACGACAAGGGCTTTTTCGCGGAAGAAGGCTTTGACGTGACCCTGATTTCCGCAGATACCGAAACCCGCAAGATCGGCCTGAACAACGGAACCATCCCGCTGGTCAACGGTGATTTCCAGTTCTTCCCTTCCATTGAAGAAGGCGTTCAGGTCAAAGTGGTAGACGGCCTGCATAATGGGTGCATCAAGTTCGTCGTCCCCAAGGATTCCAAAATCACCGGCGTCAACGACCTGAAGGGCAAAAAGATCGCCGTTGACGAAATCGGCGGTACGCCTCATCAGGTAGCGAGCGTATGGCTGGAAAAGGCGGGGATTTCCGCCAAACAGGAGGACGGCGAGGTCACCTTCGTCCCGTATACGGACGGAAACCTGGAGCTGGAGGCCGTAAAGAAGGGTGACGTCGATGTGGCCGCGCTGTGGGATCCGCTGGGTTCTATCGCGGAGGAAAGCGGCGATTACCGCGTGATTTTTGATTTGTCCAAAGACCCCACCTTCGCCGGGAAATACTGCTGCTTCCTGTACGCCTCTTCCAAAGTCCTGAAAGAGGATCCGGAAAAGGTATCCGCTCTGCTTCGTGCAATTCGAAAGGCGCAGGACTGGATTTCCAAAAACCCGAAAGAAGCGGTCGACATTATTTCTGACAAGAAATATTCTGCTATTGAGGATAAGGAACTGGCGGAAAAGCTGATCACCAGCTATGAGTATCCGTCCACTGAAAATCGCAAGGCCAACCCGGAACGCGTAAAAGAAAATGTACTGTATTTTGTGCAGCAGCTGAAAAACATCGGCTACCTGAAAACAAACGATCCGGATGCCTTCGCCAACCAGATCTTTGAAGAGGTAGACGTCACCTCAGGGACATAAAAGGACTTCTGTTGGGAGGTTATTCTGTGAGCATCCTTTCTTTGATCTCAAAGGGTACGGCGCTGCCCCGGCCAAAGCCGGGGCAGTCCCCCAGCCTTTTTGTATCCAATTCCAGATATCTGCTCGAATCCGCAGTATCCGTTACCGGATTTGTCGCCGCCATACTGGTCAACGTCCTCTTCCCTCAGGTTGCCGAAATCGAAACAAAGGTTTACCAGATCGGCGGCCTGGAACTGACGGCCAATCTGGCCTACCGCATTGTACTTTCAGGGATTGTGCTGCTGTATGCCGGGCTTTCCGTCTTTTCTTTCTTTGACCCGGCCCGAAAAGAAAAATTTTTAAGCCGTGTCGCTTTTCGCTTTGCCAGTGGGTTGGCGCTGGCCCTGTGGGATATTCTCGGCACAAAGCTGCAATGGCTGCCAATGCCCTTTTTCCCCGGGCCCTCCAGGATCATAGAAGCGTTCTTATTGGAAGGCGGATTCATTTTTCAGAACACGCTGTATTCGCTGCGCCTTTTCACCGTAGGCTTCGCATCGGGCGTTGCGTTTGGGGTCGGCACAGGGATTTTGATCGGCTGGTTCCCGAAGGTCTATTACTGGGTGTTCCCGGTCCTGAAAATCACGGGAGTCATTCCGGCTGTGGCCTGGATGCCCTTCGCTCTGACGCTCTTCCCCACCCCGTTTTCAGCGGCCGCTTTTCTGATCGTCATCTGCGCGTGGTTCCCCGTGGCCTTTTTAACGGCACAGGGAATTGCCAGCACACCCAGAACCCTCTTTGAGGTTGCGCGTACTCTGGGCGCAAAAACGCCCTATCTGGTCTTTCACGTGGCGATTCCCCACGCTATGCCGCAGATTTTCACCGGCATCTCTACCGCCAACGGGTTTGCCTTTACCACGCTGGTCATGTCGGAAATGATGGGCCAGCCCGGCGGACTTGGGTATTACATCAATGCCTCTAAGGTATGGTCCGCCTATTATAAGGTTTTTGCGGCCATTCTGGTGATGGCGATCCTGTTTTCGGCGATCATGAAAGTGATTGGCGCGATTCAGGGCCGTGCTCTGCGGTGGCAGAAAGGAGTGGTGAGATGAGCGGCGAAATTTTGCTTGAGATCGAATCCGTCAACCGGACTTACCTGGATACCGACGAAAATTCGGTGGAAGCCCTCCGGGATATCCATCTTTCGGTCCGACACGGGGAATTCATTTCCATTATCGGCCCCTCCGGCTGCGGCAAAACGACGCTGCTGCGGCTGATTGCCGGTCTGGACTTCCCGGAATCCGGGGAAATCACATTGAAAGGGGAACCCATAACAGGCCCCAGCCCCGACCGGGGCTATGTATTTCAGCAGGGGAGTCTGTTCCCCTGGCTGACCATAACACAAAACATCGCATCGGGATTAAAGGCCCGAAACACATATCAGGCCCACAAGGAAGAGGTTCCACAGTTTATTGATCTGATCGGGCTGAACGGCTTTGAAAAGGCGTATCCCCATCAGATTTCCGGCGGCATGGCCCAGCGGGTAGCCATTGCCAGAGCCCTCATCAATCACCCGACTGTTTTACTGCTGGATGAACCCATGGGCGCGCTGGACGCTTTTACAAGAGCGGATTTACAGGATAAGCTGCTTGAGCTCTGGAAAAACAACGAAACAACGATGATACTGGTGACCCACGACGTAGATGAAGCGCTCTATTTAAGCGACCGGATTGTCATCATGACACCCCGGCCCGGAAAAATCAGCGAGATACTGGACGTTCCCCTGCCCAGGCCAAGGCCGAGAAACAGCCATGATTTTGCGGCAATGCGCGGCAGCATCCTGGAAAAACTGCACCTGGCCAGCGCTGCCCCGCAGCCGGAATATACCATTTAAGGAGATTATAGCATGTCAGACAAAAAGCCACTCAGACAGATCGCCATTTACGGCAAAGGCGGAATCGGCAAATCCACTACAACACAGAATTTAACAGCGGGACTGGCGGAAAGCGGCAAAAAGGTGATGGTCGTAGGCTGCGACCCCAAGGCCGATTCCACCAGACTGCTTTTGGGCGGACTGGCCCAGAGGACCGTGCTCGATACCCTGCGCGAAACAGGGGATTCCATAGAGCTTCCCAATATTCTGCGCGAGGGTTACCTTGGAATCAAGTGTGTGGAATCCGGCGGCCCGGAGCCCGGCGTGGGCTGTGCCGGACGCGGAATCATCACCTCGATCAATCTTCTGGAACGGCTCGGAGCATATACGGAAGAGCTTGACTACGTTTTTTACGACGTGCTGGGCGATGTGGTGTGCGGCGGGTTTGCCATGCCGATCCGGGAAGGAAAGGCAAAGGAAATCTATATCGTCGCCAGCGGCGAAATGATGGCGCTGTATGCCGCGAACAATATTTCCAAGGGAATCGCACGGTATGCCAGAACAGGCGGCGTACGGCTTGGGGGAATCATCTGCAACAGCCGGAACGTGGACCGCGAGCTGGATTTGCTCCGGGCCTTTGCCGCAGAGCTTGGCACACAGCTGATCTACTTTGTTCCCCGCGACAACGTAGTGCAGCGGGCGGAAATCCGCCGCAAAACCGTGATCGAATTCAACTCGGAATCCCGGCAGGCGCAGGAATACCGCAACCTTGCCAAGGCAATTGATGCAAATACGATGTTTACGATTCCGAAACCCATGACACAGGCTCGGCTGGAAGAAATCCTTCTGGAGCACGGGCTGATGGATTCGGTAGAGGATTACGCAATATAATACAACTAAACTGGAGCCTCCTGTCCGGTTTTAGAAGGGCCAATCTTCAAATTGGGCCTAAATCAATAGAAGTTCACCGGAATAGCCGGTGGACTTCTATTCTTTCTTTTTATTCACCCGGCGGGTTTTCCGGAGGCTCTCCTTTGTCTACATCAGGGCCGCAGAAAATGCGGATAAAGTTCTCTGCGACCGGCGAAAGAGAAACGTCCTTTCTCCAGATAACCGCCGTGCCCGTCATCAAAAGCGGCTCCTCCACCCGCACCGTGCGCACCCCGCTTTCCGGCTTCCAATGAAAACGCGGCTGCGGGATCAGGCATACTCCCATGCCGGTTGCTGCCAGGGTCAGCATAGAGCGCACATCGTCGCACCGGCAGAACAGGTCCGGCACAAATCCATGCGCCGTACACGCCTCTATCACATTCTGTTCGTGCCGGCGGTGAATAATCAGCGGCTTGCCCTTCAGCAGATTGAGCGGCAGATCCCCAGCCCCCAAATCCGGAATCCATTGCGGCTGAAAAACGGCCAGCATCGGGCTGCGGTTCCCGGAACCATCATCCGCATAGCTGTAATTTTCGAAGGAGAAAGGGGTGCGGATGATCCCGATCTCCGCAATGCCCTGATCCACCAAACCGGCGACCCGGTTTGTGTCCCCTTCCCACAATTGAAGCCGGGCCTGCGGATAGCGGCTGTGGAACACCGGCAGGCAGCTTTGCAGGACAAACGCGGAAGAGGACATCACCATGCCAAGGCGCAGGGTTCCCTGACGCCCCTCCCCCATGTTATAAAGGTCCTTTTCTGTGGTACGCACCAGGGCCAGCACCTGCTTTGCCCGCTCATACAGAAGCGCCCCCGCCTCCGTTGGGAAGATCCGGTGGCCGTTTCTCTCGAGCAGAGCGGTACCGGCCTCTTCCTCCAGCTTTTGAATCTGCTGGCTCAGCGGCGGCTGCGCCCTATTCAGGCGGCGGGCCGCCTTTGTGATCTGCCCCTCCTCACACACCGTGAGGAAATATTCCATTTGACGGATATCCATCCGAATCCTCCCCTTTGAAACGAAATACAAATCAATTCATACGAAATCGATATTTTACTCTGCTTTTGCAGCATGCTATACTGAAATTACTTTCTATGGCTAATACTCCTGCCGAAATGAAAATCATGATTTGTCCATCCCGGGCAGGCGGGGGTATTGACGATCCAAAAAGAACAAAGTTAGATTCGAGGTTTTTCTGCTTGAAAAAGGGGTATCTTTACATTCTTTTGGCAACCATTCTGTTCAGCTCCATGGAAATTGCACTGAAGCTGACCGCCGCTTCGCTGAACGCGATTCAGCTGACCTTTCTTCGTTTTCTCATCGGCGGGCTGATTCTTCTGCCGCTGACCGCAAAGGAGAAAAAAGAAAAAAAGCTGAAGCTGGAACGGTCGGATTTTGCCTTCTTCGCTTTTACCGGGTTTATCTGCGTCGTTGTCAGCATGATTTTGTTCCAGCTTGGTATTTTGTACTCGAAGGCTTCTGTGGTAGCGGTTCTGTTCAGCTGCAATTCTGTCTTTACCGTTCTGTTCGCTTATCTGATGCTGGAGGAAAAGGTATACAAACACACCATCATTTCGATTCTTCTCAGCGTGATCGGAATGATCGTCATTATTGACCCGCTGCATCTGGCGCCTTCGAACTTTATTGGCATTCTATTCACCATCGGCGCAGCCCTGACCTTTGCGCTGTACAATGTGATTGGCCGCACGCGCAGCGGGCGGTACGGAGGAATCACGCTGACCTGCCTGAGCTTTTTGTTCGGATGCGCTGAAATGCTTGTTCTCATCGGAATAGGACACATCGGCCCGATTGCGGACGGCTTGAACGCCGCCGGCCTTAGCCTGTTTGCCCGTGTTCCGCTGGTCAGCGGAATCGGCCTTGGCACGTTGCCCGGCCTTTTGTACGCCGGTATTTTCGTTACCGGGCTTGGGTACACCTTTTACTTTTTGGCGATGGAACAAACATCGGCCGCGACAGCCGCGCTTGTATTTTACATCAAGCCGATCCTTGCGCCGCTTTTCGCCTTTCTCATTTTGAAAGAAGCGATCACGTTCCCCATGGTGGTCGGTATCCTCTTTATTTTAACAGGCTCTGTCGTTGCATTTGTCCCCGGAATCCGGCTCCAGCACAACAAGGGGCTTTCTGAGGATTTGAAAGAGGACGTGGAGGAAGTCATCAGCGAAGCGCAGGCAGAGATCGACGAAACCTCGATCAAGCCATAATCTTATTATACGCCTGTATCAGGCCGGAACAAAGGCTTTTTTCATCTGTTCGTATCTGATCGGTATTTAAAAATAAAACAGCGGTAAGGCATAAATTGCCTTACCGCTGTTTTTCTGAGTTATCGGTTGGTTTCTTTCCTGTTGGTACGCCCAAGGATATAATCTACACTGACACCGTAGAAATCCGCCAAGGCACACAAAACGTGCGGCGGAACCATCCGCTCCCGCTTTCATAGTAGGCGTAGCTACGTTGAGGGACATGAATTGCTCTGCCGACCTTTTCCTGCGTTAAGTCCGCATCCTCCCGCAGTTCACGAATGCGCTCATATTGTTCCATCCAGATCACCCGGCCCAACATCAAATTTAAAAAGTTCCAGCAGCGGCCACCCAGCGTTACGTCCTTTTGGGCAGCAGAACCGTAAAGCTGCTGCCTTCGCCCACGGTGCTTTCTACGGTGATCTTCCCGCCGTGCGACTCGACGATGGATTTGGCGATCGTCAGCCCGATTCCCGTTCCCCCGGTTTTCCGGTTTCGGGATTTATCCGTCCGATAAAAGCGTTCAAAAATGTACGGCAGCTCCTGTTCCGGGATGCCGATTCCGTTGTCCTTTACCCGAAGAATACTTTCTGCTTCCGTTTCGAGTGTCTCCACTTCAATCTTCCCATTCTGGGGAGTGTAACGAAGCGCATTCGACAGAAGATTCATCGCAACCTGAATGATCCTCTCCCGGTCTGCATCCGCATAAGCCGGGCTGCCGCTGACAGAAAGGGATATCTGCTTTTTCATTCCTTCGGATTCCAGATTGCGGACTGCTGTCTGCGCGATCTCATGCAAATCCACCCGGGTCTTGCTGAGCTTTAAATTGCCGTCCTCAATATTGGCCAGCCGCTGCAAATCGGCTACCAAACTCCCCAGCCGCTTGATTTCTTCCTGGCAGCTCTGCAGCCTTTCCGGAGTCGCCTCCCAAATTCCTTCGATCATCGCCTCCAAATGAGAGCTGACCGCCGACAGTGGTGTGCGCAGCTCATGCGCAACATCGGAGGTCAGGCGTTTTCGAAGGCTTTCCTGCTCAGACAGCGCCTGGGCCAGATGGTTGATGGCGGTTACCATTTCCTCCAGCTCGCGGGTATTGGGCGTGCTTTCGAATCGAATCCCGTAATTTCCCTCTGAAATCTGCGTGGCAATATAGGCCGTTTTAGAGATGGGCCGCGCGATGCGGCGCGCCAGCAGGGTTCCCGCAACAACGGCAAACGCGGCGGACAGAAGCCCGACCGCCAGCAGAATGCCGTTCAGGGTTTTGATGAACCGGTAATCATTCTCCGTAAAAAAGTAAGGCCCGTAATAGGTGATGGAAACCGAACCGGCCTGTTTCCCATTGCGGCTGATCGGATAGGTGCGGGTGACGAAAGCCCCGGATTTTTTCGCATCCTTCATCCGGTCTGAAATTTCGCCCATGATCTGTCCGCACAGGGACATATCGTGATTTTCGGCGTCCCACAAAAGCGTTCCGCGCGCGCCGTAGATTTTCAGGATATAGCCGTCATACAGCGAATACATGCCAATGGTGTGCAGAAAATCCTGATTCCAGCCACCCGTGAGATCGTTATATTGATTGCCGAGATCATTGACAATGCTCACGCTTCGCTCGTTCTCCTGCCGTATCATGTATTCTTCGAACTCGCGGTTGATGAACCAGTTGGAAGCGGCGCTGATCAGCGTGACCATCACCAGCAAAATCAGTAAAATGGACAGCGACAGCTGTGCCCGAAGACTGCGCAGCATGCTTATTCCCCCCCAAACTTATACCCCAGGCGGTGAACCGTGAGAATGTACACGGGGTCTTTGGGGTTATCCTCTATTTTCTGCCGCAAATTCTTGATATGGCTGTCCACTGTGCGGTCATAGCCGTCAAATGCGCTGTCCAGAGCCACGGCGATCAGATCATCGCGGGTAAACACCTTGCCCGGGTATTTCATCATGGCGGCCAGCATCCGGGTTTCGATCGGCGTCAGGTTCACCGGCTGGCCCGCTTTCAGAAAGATATTTTTATCAAAGTCGACAACCAGATCGCCCCCGCAAAACGAATTGCGGGCCATAAGCGGCACCAGATCATCCTGCGCCCTGCGAAGCACCGCTTCTGCCCGCGCGGAAAGCTCTTTCAGGCTGAACGGCTTCGTGATGTAATCATCCGCGCCGATCCCGAGGCCCGCGACCAGATCGTCTTCTTCCGACTTTGCCGTGAGCATTAAAATCGGCACGCGCGAAATCCTGCGGATCGCTTTGCAGACCTCTTCGCCTGAAATATCCGGCAGCATCAGATCGAGAATCACGAGCGCAATATTCTGCGAATGAAAGATTTTCAGCGCTTCGGAGCCGCTTTCCGCAGAAAAGACCTGAAAGCCCTTGCTTTCGAAAAGGGCTTTCAGGACTTCCAGAATTTTGGGTTCGTCATCCACCAGTAGGATATTCCTGTTTTTCGGTGACATTTCTCTTCCCCTCAACTGTAAAGGATGCGCCAAACGGGAACCACAATCGCGTGGTTCCCGTGCTCTGATGCGGCGATGCGTTACCTTCAGTTTACCGGATCAGGCGCGATTCGGCAACTTTTATTTTCAGGAAGCGGCACGGCCCGAAAAAACACTTCCGCTTCTTCTCGCCTGTCGTCTTCCTCTTTCTATAGTAATGCCCATTTTTAAAAAGCTCCGATTCCCTTCTCCGCCGAAACGGAGAAGGGAATCGCTGTTATCCTGTCTATTTACTTTTTAAGGGAATTTCCGATATAACCGGCACCGGATTTTCAGCGTCCCTCTTCTTTAATACGTCCGCTTCCAGTTTGCAAAGATATCCTTTGATTTTTGCAGGAAATCATACGAAACGGTGATCGATTCATCTGTTACCGTCTTATCCTCTGCAAAAATCGGCCACGGATTACAGCCGCCCGCTTCTACCTCAACACGATCCATAGAGAATTTGTTCCCGCAGTTTTGGCAGATGAGCAGGTCGCCGGACTGCTGGTAATACCCCCGGCCGGAATCGTAGCAGACCTGACAGGTATTAAACGCCGTGCGGATTGTCCCGTCCGGGGCCTTGACGGCGATGACTTCCATTTTGGTACCGTCGACCTCCACCGGGTAAAAGGTTGCTTGTTCCGTTACATCCGAGGTGGGGATTACCAGATCGCTGTCCTGCACGGACGCCTGATCGGAAGCCTGCTGCGTGCTTTGCTGCCCGGCCGCACCGGCCGGATTTTCGGAAGGTGCTCCGCTGCCTGCGGAACAGGCGGTCAGCGCGAATACCATCGCGAATGTGAAAAGGATGGCCGATACCGCTTTGCGCGCCGGTTTCTGATTGACTGTATTTTGTTTCGTCATCTCCGTAACTCCTTATCTTCCAGGGAATCCTGGGTTTTTATTTCATCCGCAGAGCCCTTGCCCTGTGTCTTTTTGTCTCTGCCCATCAAAACCATACTGATCAGAATGGCCGCGGCCGGTAATATGCAATGCCAATGAAGCAATAAAAACTGCATGCTGTTCCTACCTTTCTCGTTATCCGCAGCAGCCGGCGGGCAGTTCATCCGAACCGTCGTCCTGTGTGGCGGCTACCGTACCGTCTTTGCCCACTACCGTAATGCTGGAACGCACCATACCCATCCAGCAGCTGAACACAAAGGTACCCGACCGGTCAGGCGTAAATGTAATCAGATTTTCCCCGGTTTTCAGGTCGATCTTCAGGTCGTATTCCGGTATCACAATGGATTGGTTGCAGCCGTTCAGGGAACCCTCCGGTGCTTTCAGCGTCCATTTGACAGGAACCCCCTGCTGAACCCGGATCGCCCCGTACTCACCGCTGCTCACCGTGGATGTAACGTACTGCACGCCGTCCTTTACGGTGGACTCAGCCGCCTGTGCCGTGTCTGCTTCTCCTGCGCCAACCTCAAAGGTCTCCGGCGGCCAGATCATCGTCTGGAACGCCCCCACTTCTTTTTTGATTGCGGCGGCGTCCACATTTTTCAGACTGTCTACCACTTTTACATATCCATAATAGGCGTTGTCTTCGGTAGAAAAATCGAAGCTCTTTTCCGGAGAAAAGAACACCGGGTTCTCCCCCTGGTTCACGATGAGTTTCGTGGCATAATCGGGAATCAGAACCTGCGTTGTGCTCTGTTGATCCGAAGCGGCGTTTACGATGTTCCACTTGACATCCATCCCGGACTGAACCACAACAACCGCGGGGCTGAAGCCCTGATCGGTCAGCTTGACGGTAACCTCCTGAACCTGGTAGGTACCCGCATACTTCGTTTCTTTTGCAATGGCCAGCTGGTCGGTTGGAATTTGATACCCGGCAGGAACCGCCTCAGCCGCCCCTGCCGCGTTATTGCCGCCCGAGCTCGAGGAAGCGCTTACCGGAGCGCCCGCCTGCGTTACCGTAATCGAGCCGTGTATCATCCCCATCCAGCAGCTGTACTGGAATTTCCCCGTTGTGGTGGGATTGAATTCAATGACGTTCTCACCTGTTTGAAAGGAATAATTGGAAATTCCGTATTCCGGAATATTGATTTGATAATTGCATCCGTTGATGCTCCCCTGCGGTGCGTTGATCACCCATTTGACGGGCGTTCCCGCCTGCACGGTGATATTGGGGTATTGCCCTGAGGAAAGGGTGCTGGTGATGACCTGCTTGCCGTCGACAATCTGAATTCCGCTGCCGGTATCGCTGCCGGCAGCAGAGGCGCTCTGCATGTTCCACGTAGCTATGGCGATCACCACTGCAATAGATGCAATGATGGTGGAAGCTGTTTTTTGGTCAGGCCTGTGAAAGGGAATACTGGCCACGACCCCGATTGTGCAGAGCCCTAAAATAACGGCGAGCAGACGATCCGGCGGCAGAAAGCCGGAAAGGCTGCCACCCTGAGAAAGCATTGCCAGCCCCAGTACGACAACCAGCACCGCGCCGACGCGCATGACCTTGTTCGCAAACTTCTTGCCCAAAGCCGAAACCAGCGAGCCAAGCCCCAGCATCAGCGGTACGGTACCCAGGCTGAACAGCAGCATGGAAAGGGCACCCGCAAACGGATTGCCGGAAGCCAGCGCTACGATCTGCATGGACTGCAGGGGGCCGCACGGCATAAATCCATTGAGCAGCCCGACGATCAGGGGGCTTTTGTTTCTCGCCTTTTCCATATTCACTTTACGGGCAATGAATTTGGGAACTCTTGGCTGTAATCTACGAAGCCACGGAAACAGGCCGAGCATATTTATGCCCATGACCACCATGAACACGCCCGCAAGCAGCTTTAAAATCCCCTGCGCCAGCACCGGCACTCCCGCGCCGGAGCCGCCGCCGAACAGCAGGCCGACCGCTCCCAATATAAAACCGATAACAGTGTACGAAATGACCCGCCCCAGATTATACAAAGCAGCCGGCGCGATGGTGGAAAACCGGCCGGCCTTTTCGCCTTCCGATGCTCCCGAGCCCTGAGTTTCCCCGCGCGGAATACATTGGGAAAGATTGATGCCGCCGCACATTGCAACGCAGTGGAGCGATGTAATCAGGCCGACCACAAACAGCATCCCATATCCCATCCGTGTATCTGCTAGCTGACTTGGTACGAGCAGATTTAAAATCCCAAACTGCTGCAAAAGCACATACAGCGAAACAATGATGACCAGCATCCCAATGATGCGGCTGACCCCCGGCGTGGAGCTTTTGCGTTCGGTAAGCACCTGATAATCCAGCTTTTCGATCACCGCGCAAATATCGCGCAGGGAAATAATATCCGTATCGTAGGTGATCTCGGCGGTTCCGTCGTTGTAGCTTACCTTTGCGCTTTTTACGCCGGCGGTATTGCGCAGCTTTGTTTCAATTTTGTTTTGACAGTTGATGCAGGTCATACCGCCAATGTGCAGCCGTTTGCTTTTCACAGCGGATTCCATTGGGAAGCCTCCTCCCGAGTGATTCTGAAAGAAAGTATACCGTGCAAATTTGAAGAAGTTATGGAGAATCAAAGCCCAACGGCAGGGACGGCAGGCTTTGAGAAACCTTTTTAAAAAACGGCGCGCCGCTGTTTGCCGTTTGCCGAAACGATAGGAATGCGGCATCTTTCTTCAAACCTTGTTCAATGGAATTTGGCCCTTGACTTTTTGCGATGTAACGGCTACAATTTAACAGTTACTTTCGTACAGAGAACACGATATTGTGTTGATATAGAGGCGAAATTATTATTTTTTAATAATAATTTCGCCTCTATTGTTATTTAAGGAGGCAAATTTCCGCATGAGTAAAAACAAAACCTTCCATTTGTCTGGGGCAATCGCAGCCGCGGGTATCCTGGCTTTTTCCGGGGTGTTAATTGAAACGGCAATGAATGTAACGTTTCCGCTTCTGATACAAGAGTTTCATGTGACTACATCGGGGGTTCAATGGGTAACAACCATTTATTTGCTGATGATTTCCGTCATTGTTCCGATTTCTTCTTATTTGAATCAGAACTTTTCAGCACGAAATTTATTTATCACTGCAAACCTGTTCTTTATGGCAGGAGTTTTGATCAACTGCTTTTCTTCTACATTCTTCCTGCTTTTGCTGGGCCGCTTGCTGCAAGGGGTGGGAACAGGGATCGGTCTTCCCCTCATGTTCCACATGATTCTCACAAAAGCTTCTGTTGAAAAGCGGGGAATGATGATGGGCATTGGAACGCTGACCACCTCTATCGCCCCCGCCATTGGCCCTACTTATGGCGGATTGATTTCCAATTCATTGGACTGGCGCTACATTTATATTTTTCTGATCCCGCTTATCCTGATTTCTCTCACTGTTGGCCTGCGCTCTATTCCAGATGAGTCTTCCAGAGAAAAACAATATCTGCCTTTTCGCTGCGTCTTCTTTTTGGCCATTGCCTTTACTTCCTTTATTTTGGCCCTTAGCGCCGCATCAAAGATACTTTTCATACTGTTCCTGGTAATTGGCCTTACGAGCTCTGTCCTGTTTGTACTGTCGAACCGCAAAACGCCCTTACTGCAGTTATCTATGTTAAGAAACCGCAGATTTTCCTCATTCTTATTCAGCCTTCTGATTTACCAGGCATTGCTGTTGGGATTGTCTTTCCTTTTGACAAACTATCTGCAAATTTCTGCCGGCTTTCCTTCGTCTGCAGCAGGACTCTTTATGTTTCCGGGTGCTTTGATGGGCGCTTTTCTGGCCCCCCTTTCGGGGAGGCTGTTAGATAAAATTGGAGCAAAAAAGCCTGTTTTAATCGGTCTTTCCACAGCCGTCGTCGGAATCATTCTGCTTGGCACGCTATTGCATACCAATTCACTGGTGCTCCTGATCGGCTCTCATCTGATTTTGATGACAGGGGTTGGTCTTTCTTACAGCAACCTGACAACCTGCAGCTTAAACGCATTGTCATCCAGCCAGATTTCAGACGGAAACGCCTTTGTCAATACTCTTCAGCAATTTATAGGCGCCGTTGCCACAGCGGCCGTTGCGGCTATTTTTTCTTTTTCCCAGAAAAGATATGGTTTTACTTCCGGTACTGCTTCCGGAGCATGGGTCGTGCTTCTTCTTTTCCTTTTGCTGCTGATCACAAGCACAATCGTCTCTGTTACAGCTTTCAAAGAGAAAAAAAGCAATTGATCGCTTTCTTCCTCTTTTATCCCGAGAGCAGTTTGCTCATTTTAGGGATTCTTCAAAACAGTCCGGACTTTTTGCTGATGTATCGTATTCTTTCCAGAAAACGGGAGCTGTGAATGAGCACACAAGTGTTCATTCACAGCTCCTCTGCTTTACTTTATTTGATTTGGTCGATCTTTCTTTTTACATCATGATGCCATCTTATCTTGCAACACGCTGATTGAGCTGTCCCAGCACCGCTTTCGGATCAAGGCCGTGCACCATGCAGGCGTCCGAGAGGGATTCCATCTGGGAAGAAGGGCAGCCCAGGCAGTGCATGCCGCACTCCATCAGAACAGGGGCGGCGTCCGGATACTGCCGGAGGATTTCGCCGATCAGCATATCCTCGGTGATAGAGGGCTTGCTCGCCGCACCCTTGCCGAAAAACAGCTCCAGGTCATCCTCTACACTGCCGATTCCGGCAATGCCGAAGTTCTCAACCAGAACCTTTGCCACATTGGGAGAAAGGAAGGCAGGCAGCGTCGGGCCAAGGTGAATGTCCTTTACGCCGAGGTGCAGCAGCGCCAGCAGAACGATGACGGCCTTCTGCTCGTACCAGGCAATGTTGTATACGATCGGCAGATCGTTGATATCGTCCAGGCCGAACACTTCCTTCAGCTTGAGCGCGATCACGGCCAGGGAATAGGAGTCGTTGCACTGTCCGGCGTCGAGTACGCGGGGGATGCCGCCGATGTCGCCGAGGGCGAGCTTATTGTATTTATATTTTGCGCAACCCGCAGTCAAAATAACCGTGTCCTTCGGCAGCTCTCTGGCAAAATCGGTGTAGTAGTTTCTTGATTTTGCGCGGCCGTCACAACCGGCCATTACCACAAACTTTTTGATCGCGCCGGACTTGACCGCGTCGACCACAGCGTCGGCCAGAGCCAGCACCTGATTGTGCGCGAAGCCGCCGATGATCTCGCCGCGCTCGATTTCCGCGGGGGAGGCGCAGCGCTTTGCGTGCTCGATGATCTCAGAGAAGTCCTTCTCTTCGCCGATCTCACCCGGGATATGCTTGCAGCCGGGGAAGCCTGCGGCGCCTGTGGTATAAAGGCGGTCCTTGTAGCTGTCCTTGGGCGGCACGATGCAGTTGGTGGTCATCAGGATCGGGCCGTTGAAGCTCTGGAACTCTTCCTTCTGCTTCCACCACGCGTTACCGTAGTTGCCGACAAAGTGGGAATATTTCTTGAATGCCGGGTAGTAGTGGGCCGGCAGCATTTCGGAATGGGTATATACATCCACGCCGGTGCCCTCGGTCTGCTTGAGCAGCATTTCCAGGTCGCGCAGATCGTGGCCGGAAACCAGAATGCCGGGACGGGTGCCAACGCCGATATTGACCTTGGTAATCTCCGGGTTGCCATAGGCGGAGGTATTGGCCTCATCCAGAAGCGCCATGCCTTTCACGCCGTACTCACCGGTTTCGAGCGTCAGAGCGATCAGATCGTTCACGGTCAGGGAATCGTCGAGTGTTTTTGCCAGAGCGCTCTGCAGGAACGCATCGACCTCTCCGTCGTCCTTCAGCAGCACGTTTGCGTGCTTGCTGTAAGCGGAAAGGCCCTTCAGGCCGTAGGTGATCAGCTCACGCAGGCTGCGGACATCCTCATCCTTTGTGGACAGTACGCCGACTTCTACCGCTTTTGCCTGAAAGTCCGCACGGCTCGAAGAGGTCCAGCGCGCAGCTTCCGGCAGAACCTCCGGGTGATCAACCTGTTTCAGCAGCTCCTGCTTGCGGAACAGCGTTTCAAAAACGCGGTCAACAATCGCGTCTTCATCAAAATTTGCGTTGGTGATCGTGGCAAACAGATTCAGCGTAATCAGATGATTGATCTCGGCGGAAACCTCCTTGCCCTCAGCCCGCAGCTGCGTGGTGACAGACGACAAGCCCTTTGTCACATATACCAGCAGATCCTGCATGGCAGAAACCTCCGGATTTTTTCCGCAGACACCCATCTGCGTGCACCCGGTGCAGCCGGCGGTCTCCTGACACTGATAGCAAAACATTTTATTTTCCATGAAAGTATCCTCCTTCATTTTCGCTCGGTGGCCTCGCGGCCTTTTGTTGTCCTCATCATACCAGCCGAAGATAAAAAAATCCGTAACGCCGGTTACGGATTCTGAAAATGATAATCAAATTTTTGAAAAAGTGATTTTGTATGAAAACAACAATATCTCCCCCTGCCATAGGCGAGAGAAAACACGAGCAGCCCGTAAAAAAACAAAACGACGATATCAATTATTTTGAAGTGCATCAAAATCGATAATTTGAATGTTTCTTTTTTCGATTTTGATGATTCCGTCTTCCTGCATCTTCATCAGCTCTCTGGATAAGGACGGCCGCGCGGTATTCATAAAATCGGCCAGCTCCTCCCGGTTCATCGAGAGTGTCACCCGACCATCGGGCGATGAATTCTGCAGCAGAACCTTTGCGATCTTCTGCCGGAGGGTGGCGCACGATACGATTTGAAGCTTGCGGTTCAGATAATACGCCTTCTGCGCGAGAATCGACAGCATATTGGAAATCAGCTTTGTGTGATAGCCGCAGTTTTCCCCGCACGGGTTATACAGAAAATCCTTTGGAATCTGCAGAATCTGCGCGGGAACGACCGCCTGCGCATAGTGGTCGTATTCCTGCTTGTTCAAAAACAGAAACACTTCCCCGAACAATTCCCCGGGCTGATCCAGCGTCGCCACAATGCTGCGCTTTCCGGAGCTGGAATCATTGCCGACAACGACCGCCCCCTCCAGAAGCACCAGCAGCTTTCGGGGAACATCGTGCTGGCGGAAAATCAGCTCGTCCTTTTCATAGCTCACGATCTCCGACCGGCTGCATTTCAGACAGTTCTCGATGTCGCTGTCCGACATTTCAAAGAACAGCGGACTCTTTTTCATTTTAGAAATCATACTCCACCCTCTCTTCACCGCGCCATCGGCGCCATACCTTTAACATACAAAGGTGCGCTCCTTGTCATCCGGTAATTATTCTACCATAATTCCACAGGAGGACAAAACTCCTTTTCCACAAAAGACCTGCCTTCATTTTTCCTATTGATATAGTAACAGGAAAAATTGATTCCATCCGTTGCACTTGCAACCAACTTCCAAAATTATCTATGATATACTGTTTTAAGAAGAAAAGAAGTTATACCCTGTAAAATTTTCGGTAAACTAACGAAAGACAAAAAGAACGGAGGTACTCCTATGGGGAAGAAATTAACGGATAAAGTCAGCTGGGTCGGCAAGGTAGACTGGGAGCTTACCAGGTTTCACGGTGATGAGTATTCTACACATAGAGGGTCGTCGTACAATTCGTATCTGATACGCGACCGGAAAACCGTACTGATGGACACGGTATGGCAGCCCTTTGATAAGGAATTTGTTGCCCGCCTGAAGCAGGAGGTCGACCTGAAAAGCATCGATTACATTGTGATGAACCACAACGAGATCGACCACAGCGGCGCTTTGCCGGAATTGATGCGCGAAATTCCGAATACGCCGATTTACTGCACGGCCAACGGCGCAAAGATCCTGAAAGGACACTACCACCAGGACTGGAACTTTGTGACCGTAAAAACCGGAGATACCCTCGATATCGGGGACAGCAAGCTGATTTTTGTGGAGGCGCAGATGCTCCACTGGCCCGACACCATGTTCACCTATATGACGGGGGAAAATATCCTTTTCAGCAACGACGCCTTCGGGCAGCACTACGCGACCGAATCGTTGTATGACGATGTAGTGGATCAGGCGGAGCTTCTTGCCGAGGCTTTGAAATATTATGCCAATATTCTTACTCCGTTCAGCAAATTCGTCACCAAAAAGATTCACGAAGTGTTGGATCTGAACCTGCCGGTCAGCATGATCTGCCCGAGCCACGGCGTGATCTGGCGGTCAAACCCGACCGCGATTGTGGAGCAGTACCTGAAATGGGCGGACAATTACCAGGAAAACCAGATCACCCTGGTATACGACACCATGTGGAACTCCACCCGCAAAATGGCGGAGGCCATCGCGGCGGGCATCCGCGATACAGCCCCCTCCATCACCGTAAAGCTGATGAACTCTGCAAAAGAGGATAAAAACGATATCCTTTCCGAGGTGTTCCGCTCCAAGGCTATTTTGGTCGGCTCCTCCACCATCAACAACGGTTATCTGTTTTCCATCGGCGGCATGCTGGAGATGATCAAGGGGCTAAAATTCAAAGAGAAGCGCGCCGCCGCGTTCGGCAGCTACGGCTGGAGCGGCGAAGCAGTCAAGCAGTTGACCGAAGAGCTGGAAAAGGCAGGTTTTCAAATCGTCAGCAGCGGGCACAGGGCCCTGTGGGTTCCCGATGAAGCCGAGCTGGAAAGCTGCCGGGAATTTGGCAGGCAGTTTGCCGCCGCTCTTTCAAAAGAAATACAGGCTTTCACAGGCCGCAATCAGCAGATAAAGGAGGAGCCATATGAGCGCTGAAATCAACAACAGAGAATACCGCCAGCAAGTGTTAAAGGAACTGATTTCTCAGCTGCACGACGGCAAAAGTGTAGACGAGGTCAAGGATCAATTTGCCGCTGTGTTCGGCAATGTTTCCGCAGAAGAGATTGCACAGGCAGAGCAGGCATTGATCTTGGGCGGACTGCCCGTCGGTGAGGTGCAGCGTCTTTGCGACGTTCACGCCGCTGTTTTTAAGGGTTCGATTGAAGAAATCCATCAGCCGTCCGACCCGGCCAAAATCCCCGGGCACCCGATCAACACACTGTGGCGGGAAAACCGGGCGCTGGAAACGCTGATTCAGGACATGCAGTCTAAGCTTTCGTCCGGAGCCGACGCACAGAGCGAGCTGAAGGACGGCCTCACCAGACTGATGGAAATCGACCGGCATTACAGCAAAAAAGAGAATCTGCTCTTCCCCTATCTGGAGCAGTATGGGATTACCGCTCCGCCCAAGGTGATGTGGGGTGTGGATGATGAAATCCGGAACGAGCTCAAAGAGGTTCTGAAAAAACTTCCGTCGGAATCCGCAGCACAGCTTGCGCCGCGGCTGGAAACGCTGTTCAATCGGATTACCGAGATGATCTTTAAAGAGGAAAACATCCTCTTCCCCATGCTGATTCAAAACCTGACGCAGGATGAGTGGAAAATCATCGCTGATGAAGTTGCCGACCTGGGGTACTGCCTGATTGACAGCGCTCCTGTATGGAAGCCCACAGCGGAAAACAAACCGCAGACCGAACTGCGGGAAGAAGCCGGCCCCGGCGTTATCACCCTGCCGACCGGCATCTTAAAAACAGAAGAGCTTGTCCGGATGCTCGACACCTTGCCGATCGACATTACCTTTGTCGATAAGGACGATACGGTAAAATACTTTTCGCAGGGTGCGGAACGGGTCTTCCCGCGGACAAAGGCCATCATCGGCCGAAAGGTTTCCAACTGCCATCCCCCGGCCAGCGTGCACATCGTGGAAAAACTGGTAGAGGATTTCCGGGACGGCCGGAAGGATCAGGAGGACTTTTGGATCAAGATGGGCGACAAATATATCTTGATCCGGTACTTTGCAGTCCGAAGTGAGGCCGGCGAATACCTGGGTGTGTTGGAAGTCACTCAGAACATCCGGCCCATACAAGAGATTTCCGGAGAAAAGCGGCTCGTTGAGGATGCCGCACAAACAAATTAGGAGGGAATTCGTATGAGCGCACAATATTTGAAAAACATCGAATTTGAAAAAGAACTGGAGCTTTCCTCTTTGGTGCAATATCAGGAGGGTCAGGTCGTAAGCCGTACCCTGGCCCAGAATCCGGCGGTCAGCATCACTCTTTTCTCCTTTGATCAGGGGGAAGAGATCAGCACACATTCTTCCGACGGAGATGCCATGGTGACCGTGCTGGAGGGCGACGCGCAGATTACCATCGGCGGGCAGGTGCATTCCGTAACGCAGGGACAGACCATCGTGATGCCCGCGGGAATTCCGCATGCGGTTGCTGCGGAAAAGCCTTTTAAAATGCTGCTGACAGTGGTGTTCCCTTACCCCAGAAGCTAACCATCTTTCTGCAGACGCTTTCCATTTTTACGATTACCGGTAACAGAATCAAAACAGCGGCGATCATGTCCAAACAGATCGCCGCTGGTTTTTTCTTTTGATCGGTTGATTTCTCCTTACTGAACAATCTTTCATCACATAAAATAGAAATTCATTTTTATGTTGCAAATACAACAGAAATGGAATTTAAAATGGAGTATGATAATTCCAGAGTTTTCCATAGACAAGAGTCATTATGGCCCCGCATCAAGGAGGAAAAGCAAATGAGTAATCTGGATATGTTAAAAAAGCAGCATGAAGAAGTTCTTGCGCTCATGAAAACCATCACCGTTTTGATTGCCGATCATCCGGAAGAAAAATCAAAGGAGATCGCATTCAACATCAATGCTTTGTCCGGCAAATTAAAAATGCACCTGATGTCGGAGGATCAGTTCCTTTACCCCTCACTGATGCAGAACGGCAATCAGACCATCCGCAACACAGCGCAGACATTCAACCATGAGATGGGAAATCTTGCGGAATTATTCCGCTCCTTTGCGCAAAAATATAACACCTCTTCCAAAATCATTCAGGATAAAATTCATTTTATCACGGAAAGCCAAAAGATTTTCCAGCTAATTGAAGAGAGAATCAAAAACGAAGATGTAAAGCTGTACCCGCTGATCGCAGCAAAATGATGCAAATCAATCAGGATTTAACCGTTCCCCTAACCCTGACGCGCCACTAAAAGAGACGGAATGGAACGATCGGCAGAAAAGCGAAGAGAAAGAATCGGTAAAGATGTAAGTAAAAAAGGAGCGGTATCTTTTCGATACCGCTCCTTTTTTACTTACAAATATAAGGGCCTCATTCGTACTTTGAACACTTATATCATGGATAATGTGCTCAAAATATTTAATGCGATCGTTTTATACTCCTTCAAGGATTTTTGAAAAACACCATGATTAAACGAACTAGAAAACACATCAAAGATGATTTGAGCTATTTCGTCGGCGTTTTTTCCTTCGACTTGGTTCGCAATCCAACTCGTTTCATCGTCGTATTCATCATTCGGGGAATACGGCAATAAATCGATCGGATCCCAATTGTCAATGATAGGCTTAATGTTTTTGAAAATCATTTTATGATCCAAACAAATTTTCAACGTCTCCCCTCATAATCCTTTCTGTGATACGGTAGGGTATCAGTGCCTGTCAATCAGCCTGTCACATACGGCATTGCTGTGTTCTAAAACCAAGTGTCGGCGATGCCGTCATATTCCGATTGCATCGCCTTAGGAGATGGTCTTCGTGTAGTAACAGATTGTGTCATAGCAAGTAAAGTTTTTTCGAAAAATTGATCAATTACTTAGAGATGTCTCATTTCGAATGAAGAGGAGCACTCAATGTATTACTTCATTGACCTCTCTTACTAACCCCCACTTTTATAATCATAGAGAACCTTTGAATAAAAAGATTACTTATATAGGAATCTTAACGATTCCAGTTCACTTACTGATTTTGAGTTCGAACTTGCAGTTTCTAAAAGATAGTGTAAATATTTAATGCGAATTGTTCTCTGCCGATACATTTCCCTTTTTTCTGATAATGCGAGAAAGTTAAAAGCTGAACCCAATTCAACTGAATAGGAATCATCCGTTAATATTGTATGTTCAAAATCAAGATTTTCGTTCATGCTTTTTTCCCATTCATTTTGTACTAAAGCAAATCGATCTTTATCAACATCAGATAGATTCTCACTGAAACTTTTAATGGAATTCTCTAACTCGGCCTTCCAAAGATTCAGATATTTACATTGTGCGGTGGCAATTTCGGCTGTAGTTGTAGCCTTTTGGAAAAATTCAGTATTATAATCTTTATCAATCGGATTTTCTTTTATGGCCATAGTAAATTCGGGGGAATCATTTGTAATCTGGTAGACATCAAACCATTCAGAAGTGGATTCAGCCGCTATATCGCTTTCAACAGAAGAGGAGCTTGAGCTGTTATTGGAACCCATTACATTTTGACTGCATCCACATATTAGCAAAGCGATTCCTATTACAAGCAGAATTATTTTTTTCACATTCTATCCCCCAGTTTCTATAAGTTCTATTATATGTTTCTCGCATAAACATAGGTCTGAGTAAAATAGTATCACATAGCCGCCTAATTGGCGGCTATGTGATAAAGAGTTAACTTGATTCGATAATATCTGGACTGTAAAGCCTGCCATTGAAATAAGCATCCACTTTTTCCAATTAGTTAACCCGAGTTGTTTTTTGGACAATATACCTAAAGCAAGCCGCACAGCAACTCCCCAATGATACCACCAATTATATCAGCCACTATATAACCATCTTCATCTGCCATACTGACAGGATTGTTTAGGCAGTGAGCGAACAAGTTGTGTTGCAGGAAATTTTCCTGATCTTCAGACAGAATATCTGTATCATCCGCATTCAAGAATCTATCTGTCTGTGCATCATAATATTTGCTGTTGAGATAATATAACCCTGTCTCCGCATCAAAGTAGTGCCCACGGTACAGAAAAGGATTCAGCTTGCCGATAAAGCAGCTTGCCCGCAGACATCATAGCTGTATTCTATAACGGCGTTGGCGCTCCTGTCAACGATATCGGTCACATCGTCCTGCGCGTTCTTTATGTGATGGCGGTATCATTGTTGGTAAACTCTACTTCTATTTCTTCACTTTTATCATAACGTGTTTTCTATCTGCCTACTCACCGGCATGGGCAATATGAAAGTATCGAATATTTAAGATAAGCCTTGCTCCGGGCATTTTATTACCTTCAATTCTGATTTTGTAATAAAGAAAACCCCGCTTCAAATGAAACGGGGCAAGGATTACGACCTAAAACTTTATTAAAAATAAGAAAAAATCTGAGAACTACTGAAATCCTTTAGCCGAAAATTCGCTGTTACTTGCTATCCATGAGTTATCTATAAGCGATGAATGAGCAGAAATATTTATTCGAAAAAAGCAATTTCACAATTTCCTATTTTCATCAAATCATATTCATTCGTTTCATCCAAAATATAATATTTACGAATGTATATAGGGAATTTTATTCTCGCTGTTATATCATAGCCATCGAAATAAAAGAGTCCTACTTTTGAAATGCTGTATTTCCATCTCATTGATTTTATAATATCTAGCCATTTTAGAGCATCCTTTCTGTAAGCGTCTCTCCTATCTAAGTATTCGTCAACTACCACATGATAAGCGTAAGGATCATTTTTATACCGCTCTTTTATTTCTGAAATATCCTTATTATAAAGATCAAATGAACCAATACCCGTTTTAGAATCATCATATAATCCCGTTGCTTCAATTAACATCTCATCATCAGACAATTGTTTTGAAAATGTAATATTTTGAATGCGAATAAATTCTAGATGCAATTCAGTTCTTAGTAATTCTAATACGTTCTCGGTACAATCACATGATAAAATCATGCCTAATCGTAAACTCATCAGATGATCTCACCTCCTAATCAAAAATGCGGACAAATTGTAAATTGGGGTCGTTTCCAAAGAAAACGTGTCCTCGTTTTATATACGAAATTGGGTAATAGTGCATAGCATTTAACGGATACCATCTCTTATCGGACCAAAATAGCCTCCCCCAGCAGCAGTACAAAGCACTTTAGCTGATTCAGAGTCTGCCGCCCAAATATCAGCACCAAGTGTAAGTTTATCCTTAGCCATTTCTAGAGTTAAGGGCTGGTCTTCATAAACTTTAGCTCCCGGAGATTTATCATCTGACTTGGATTGAGTTATGACAGATACTTTATCTTTTGATTCCACCTTCGCTTTGGCAAAAGTTTTTGGTGCTGACCGGATGGCAACCTGTCCAAATGAATATAATGCTGCGCCTGTTGACATTATGACCATAGTACCTACTGCATAAACAATGGTAGAAGTGGTAATACCTCTCCCGACTGCTGCTAATACGGAGCAACTAAAAACACTACAGTTGAGACTACAGCTATGACTGCAAATACTTGAAAAGCAGTGAACCAAGAATGCCCCGTAAAATCCACACGATTAACAGCGTTATTCCCACAATATGTGAAAAGATCAGTATCTGTAAGGCTACTGCCAAGATTTAGTTCTCCATCCGTATTCAAAAACCTACCCGTCTGCGCATCGTAATATCTGCTGTTCAGGTGGTACAGACCTGTTTCCGCACCATAGTAATAACCACGGTAAAGAAACGGATTCAGCTTGCCAATGGTATCCGCTTTGCTGCCGGTTGTAGTAAGCAGCTTGCCCCATGCGTCATAGCTGTATTCTACAACGGTATTGAGGTCGCTGTCAACGATTCCGGTTACATCACCTTGGGCGTTCTCGGTGTAATAATAGGCATCATCCTAGTAGGTAAAGCTTACTCTCGTTCCGTCACTCTCAAAATGCGCTTCCCGTCTGCCTGCTCGTCAGTGTGGGCGATATGGAAATAGTGGGAGTTTGATATTAGCCTTGCTCCAGACATGGGTGGTCACCTCTTTGTAAAGATAATTTGCTTATTTTTAACACAAGAACAGCGCCACCTAAAAAGGTGGCGCTGTTCACTTTATCGATTTCCTTATTAAGGCTACCCTATTCTTAAATCGTTGTAAAATATGGGTTTAAGCCTGCCTGATTTTTAATTGTTTCATATATTCATCATAAGCTTCATTTATCTTGCAAACCGATATCGCTCTCCATAATTCAATAGATTCACATTCATTTACAGATTCAGGAGTCATTTCGCCACCTAAAGTGATAATTTCTTCCGCAGTTGACTTTTCATTAATATAACATAAGGCATTTTCATGTGAAGTAAAAGACATATGCATACAATGATTTAAAATGCAATAATAGCCAGGAATTATGCCATGAGATTCACAAAAAGATGGGATTTCTTGGCCTGCGTCTTTATGGCAATACACTTCCAACAGAATATGTTTAAACATAAGATATCCCCCTTACTTATAGTGAGTTAATGATACCTCGATTACATCTACAATACCATTTCTAATTTGATATATAACTCGTCCTGCTCCTCGGCCTTTACCGAATCCTGCCAAATCGGCAGCATAATTTCCATTTGTAAGCCTATGAGCATTTAGTCCTCTGGTATTCCCGCTCGCTAATTTTGTTAAGACATCATCATATATTTGCATCTGCTTAGAGGTAAAGTTTTTGATAGTATTCCAAGCTGAAGTTGACTCTCGAACCATATCCCAGCCACACGTATTGTGCACCAAAATGCCATTTTCGCCAACATAATACGTGTGGAAGTCCTCTACCTCAAAGTTATAAACTGCAATGGTCTTTTCGAGCAACTCATGCTGAATTTTTTCGATGGTTACATACGCCCCGTTGCTAAGTACCAACACGTCGCCCGCACGGAGATTGATTGCGGCAGTCCAACCTTGTTGAGGCACATAAAAGGGATGCTCCGGTGTTGTAACGATTTCTTCACCGTTTACAAAAACATGAATAAGTTCACTTGTTCTGTTAACAAAAGCCTGTACAACGGATTTCAGTTCTTTTTCTCCTGTTTCAGGATTTTCAGAGTAGGCATAGTCTCCTTTCTTAATATCTTCAATGGGCTTGAATCCATCCTCAGTAGCAATTAACGTTCCAGCTACAAAACAAGCTGCCTTTGCTGCCATTTTTACTGATTTGTTGGTTTTAACAGCCGCCGTTACTATCTTGAGCGACTTTGCAATCTTGCCAATAGCACCAAACGTAACACCAGTTACTGCCCCTGCTAACGCAGCCTTACCAACACCGGCCCATGTGACTTTTTGCCCGCTGACCGCAGCGCCAATGATATATGCCGCGGTGTCAAATGCGGCTCCGCCAACGGCAGCGGCAATCCACCAGGCGATTTCTCCGTCGTCATCCGCCATATTAACCGGATTATTCAGGCAGTAGGCAAACAGGTTATGCTCCGTCATATTTTCCTGATCTTCCAGAAGAATATCGGTATCATCCACATTCAAAACCCTGCCGGTCTGCGCATCGTAGTATCGGCTGTTCAGGTAGTGCAGCCCCGTCTCTGCATCGAAATAATACCCACGATACAGAAAAGGATTTAGCTTTCCGATGGTATCAGCTTTGCTGCCTGTTGTAGTCAGCAGCTTGCCCCATGCGTCATAGCTGTATTCTACAACGGTATTGGCACTGCTGTCAACGATTCCAGTCACATCGCCCTGGGCATTCTTCGTGTAGTAATAAGCGGTGTCGTTATAGGTGAGACCTACCCTCGCTCCGTCGCTGTCATAACATGTTTGCTGTCGACCTGCTCACCGGCGTGGGCTATGTGAAAGTATCGGGTATTTAAAATGAGCCTTGCTCCGGACATAAGAAACCACCTACAATTTTGATTCTGTAATGAAGAAAACCCCGCTTCATAATGAAACGGGGCAAATAATTGTTTTATTATTGATGTTAAGAATTAATACAATCTAAACATAGACTTACAAGTATCGATTTCATTTAATACCTCTGCATAATCTGCTGATAAAGTTTCAGATGTCAATTTCCACATAGAATCGAAACTACAAACACCATTCAAAATTTGAAATGATATAATGGGATTAGTCTCTGATTCAATTGTGTTATACTCAAATTTATTGCTTGATTTTTGACTTTTCCAACTTTCAAATTGATAGATAAATTCTAATATTGGGAAATAATCATCAGTAAAAAAGAGAGTATTATTAATATAAACTTTAACTGCAGCTTCAACTTTTACGAGTTCATAATATGGGATACTCGTAACATCAGTAAATTCTACAGGTATTGTACCTTGGTATTTTAGAACCTCAATCTTAAACATAACTTCTCCTTACGACACTGGCATAGCAGTCCATATATTCCCTGCCGAATCAAATACAACCTTGATACTTGTTTGTCCCTTTGTCCCAATTTGATGTCCTAAATTAGTAATAATATAGTATGAACCGTCCTTACCACCATTCGGGTGAAAAGCTGCATTTTTAGATTTTAGAGCTTCTTTTACCCATTTATTTACTTGGCTCTTTGAGTTTGTTGCAAATTTAGCCCAACGACCTCCTGCGTTTGCCAAATGTTTACTTGATACAGAAAATTTACTTATTTTACTTGCCGCTTTAAAGGCTGCACCAGATGCTTTTTGAAGTGCCCCAAAACTCTTTTGAGCCATTTTACTTGCCTTAACTGCGTTGCTAATAGCCTTAATACCTTTACCAACAGCACCAAAAGCAACGCCAGTAATAGCTCCAGCAAGCGCAGCCTTGCCGACACCGGCCCATGTTACTTTTTGCCCGCTGACCGCAGCGCTAATGATATATGCCGCGGTGTCAAATGCGGCTCCGCCAACGGCGGCGGCAATCCACCAAGCGATTCCTCCGTCGTCATCCGCCATATTAACCGGATTATTCAGGCAATAGGCAAAGAGGTTATGCTCCGTCAGATTTTCCTGATCTTCCAAGAGAATATCGGTATCATCCGCATTCAAAAACCTGCCGGTCTGCGCATCGTAGTATCGGCTGTTCAGATAGTAAAGCCCTGTCTCGGCATCATAGTAATACCCGCGATACAGGAACGGATTCAGCTTGCCGATGGTATCCGCTTTGCTGCCGGTTGTAGTAAGCGGCTTGCCCCATGCGTCATAGCTGTATTCTACAACGGTGCTGAGGTCGCTGTCAACGATTCCGGTCACGTCACCTTGGGCGTTTTTCGTATAATAATAGGCGGCATCCTTGTAGGTAAAGCCTACTCTGGTCCCGTCGCTGTCGTACATAAACCACATGGGATCATATCCGGTATTTTGCGCCAGTATGGTATTGCCGTCCACAAAATAGTCGGTGGTGATGCCATTCACTGTTTTGCTGGTACGAATGCCATCGCTGTTGTAGGCATAGCTTGTTTCTTTGCCGTTCACAGCGGCGGTTTTCAGCTGGCGTCCTTCCCAGGTAAAGCTCATACCGTCGCGGTAGGTGAGGGGATTGCCGATCTGGTCGTAGGTGATACTCTGGCCGTTATAGCTGGTCAGCAGATCCTTCCAGTTGGCGTTGCCGTAGGAATAGTTTACGTTTTCAATCTCTTTTCCGACCGCACCATATACGCCGATGGATGCTCTTCGATTGATTAAATTTCCGCCTGCGTCATAGGTGTACCAGGTTGCAATATTCGCTTTCTGATCTTCTACCGCTGTCAGCTGATTCATCTGATCATACGTGTAGGTAGTCACATTCTCGTCGGCATCTTTTACGGTATGAATATTCCCATTGTCATCATAGGTGTATTTGTAGGATGAAAGTTTGGTTACCTGATCTCCAATGCTCCGATAATTGCTGTAGGTATCCACCAAGGTGGTGGTACGGTTGCCGTCTCCTACAAAAGTTGCTTGAGCATTCAGAGAATTATTGATCCCGGCGTCAGGTTTTAAGGTGGTAAATCCAATTCGGTTCAGGGTGTCATAAACGAAGTTCATTTTTCCACCGGACAGCAGACTGGTTGCTTCTTTTCTGCTGTCTAAATCATAAGAGAAAGCAGTCAGCCGGGTTTGCCCCGCAAATCGAAAATACTGGCCGGTGGAACGATCCATGTTGTCATAGCCTTGCCGAATTTCGGTGTCGTTCCCAAAAGTCTTTCGCACGAGCCGGTCGCCAACATCGTAGAAGAATTCTGTTGGCTTCGATGTGCCGCCGGTAGTATCGGTAATTCTGGCTAAGTTACCGCGCGCATCGTAATCATATTGATAAGCGTCCGCGCCGTTTTTCTTGATGGAGGACACCCGATCGTACTTATCGTACTCGTAACCAAGCTGAAAACCGTTGCCATAGGTGGAAGACAGCAGATTTCCGTTGCCGGCGGCGTAGGAGTGGGTAATCAAATTCTGAGAACCGGCCTTTACATTCGTGGGATTGCCAAAACCATCATAGGTAAAACCATAATCAAAACCGTTGTGAGTGATCCGGCTTAGATGGTTGGAGGCATCATACCCGTAGCTGTTCTGTACCGTTCCTGCACTGCTTTGCGCGCTGACGCCCGTCAGGGAGTAATCTTTGCTGTCATAGGTGTAACTGGTTTGATTCCCCTTGGGGTCGGTGACAGAATTCGTCAGGCCGGTGGTTCCGTCAATATTGTAGGTGGTGGTTTTACCTCGCTGATCGGAGATGGAAGTCACATAGTTTCCATTCGCGCTATAGCCCTGTGTGGTTTGCAGGTAAGGGTTGGCGGGGACGGTGGTGTCTATCGCGCCGGATGTGCTGATCGTTCCCATTTTGGTGTCGACAACATTACCCTTGCCATCATAGGTATAGTACATCCCAATTTTGGTTTTCTCCGACCGAGCAGATTTCAGCTGATGAATCTTAGCATCCTGATAAAAATACCGGTACGATTCATTATTTCCGTTTTGGGCGGTTATCAGTTCCTTGGAACTGGTGTCGTAGCTGTACGTTTTATTGTTTTGGGCATTCTGTCGCGAAGTCTTTAATTTTCCGTTATTCTCATCATAAACAAAGGCAGAACCGGTTTCATCCATATTCAGCTGCATGTCGTAGAAGTAGGCGGAATTTGCATTTTGATAATAGATGATATAAAATACGGCCTTTTCAATTGTTTTTTGCGAATACTCTGTTTTCGCATAGACAGGGCCGGTAGCATATTGCTCTCCATTGGAGTCTGCGTTAAACGGGATGACCATCCACTGAGTGGTTCCATCTGTAAAATAAAGGCCAAGATCAATCGCAAAATGCCGGTTACCAAAGAGGGGAACGGAATTTCCTTTCGCTTTTCCCGCCATGGTAAAAGCAATGGTTTCTGCTGTTTTGTTGATCGGAATGCTCTGGGAAAGCGATTTGTTTTTACTGGGATTCCCCTTAATGTGAAGCTCCCCGTTAGAAATTCCGTCATTTGATTCAAAATTGGCAGGAGTCCAGAGGGAAGGAATGTAAGTGGGGCTACCGGAGGAATATTTCAGCGACGGATTTTCCAGCAGGTTATAAGGATTCGCTACATTCCCGGCTTCCAGCTGCAGGCAGTCAAACCAGGCGGTTTTCCTTGCGTTCATCAGCCCGGCGTGCAAAGCCACTTCTGTGGCTTTTTGAGGCAAGGTAAAGGTTACGCTGATTCTCTGCCATTCTCCGGTGCCATAAACGCCTTGTCCCTGAAATGTGATCTCTTTGGTGCCATCAGAGGCTACGGCAAACAAATTTGCACCTTGCCCGCCGGTAACCAGATCGGTTTTGACATAGGCGGAAAATGTGTAGGTATCGCCGCCTTTCAGCCCCTTTACCACCTGCTTTGCGCTGACAAGGGTGGGATTTGACTGCTCCTGCGTTACCTTTAAGGACTTATTGCCCAGATAAGCAGCGTCCGAAGCAATCATCATCTGCCCCCCGGGCGAAGTCTGATTATACAGAGTCCAGGATGAATCTGTAAGCTCCGCGCTGTGATTTGTCAGCAGGTTGACAACTGGAAGGCTGGTTTTTGCCTGTTCCGCGATCTTGTTTTTGCGTACATCATTTTCTCCGTTATCGGTGAATTTATAGGTTGCGGCGGAAGCATCTGTGGGCGAGACATCTTCGGCAGAACCATCCGCGTTAACAATACTGACTGCACGTCCGTACCGGTCAAAACCGTAGGTCTCTTTTTGATTCTTTCCGAGTGCGCTCAAATAGACAAAATCAGTCGTGTTATCCGTGTTATAAGTCATAGAAAGGGTATTTCCAGCTTCACCGTCTGCGGAATACTCTTTCACACTGGTGACGCGGTTTCTCACCATCCAATCAGATGCATTGAGTTGGTAATCATACTCAATTTTGCTTCCATCAATGTCTATTGCTGAGTTCAAAAGATCTTTGTCATTATAGGTATAGAGCGTAACTTTGCCATCAAAGTGAGTAATCGAGGTCAACCGCTCGTAGTTCGCGTCGTAGCGAAAACGTGTCGCCTTTCCGTCCGGCGTAGTGACGGAATCCAAAGTTCCATAGCTAGTGTAGCCTAAGGTAGTAACACGGCCCGCGCCGTCGGTAACGGAAGCGATTTTTGCTCCGCTATAGGTGAGGTTCAGCGCATTATTGTCACTGTCGTAGATTTTCTTTAAATAACCGGAAAGAGTGAATGTTTTTTTGGAACCGTCCGCATAACTGAGCGTATAGTACTCATCGGTGGGCCCTCCGGTGGTAAGAGTGAGGTCGAAGCCTTCCTCATCCTTGTATCTGGCGGAATTCGTAGGATCCGTCACAAAATAATGCTCTGTTCCGTCTTCATCCAGATAGAAAAATTTGTATCCAGCCGCAGCCAACAATCTGAATTTTTCCTTTTCCGCCGCATTGGTTGCATTGGCTTCAGAGATTCCTTCAATTCTCTGATTCAGATTGCTCCGAAATCCAAAGCCAAAAGTTCCGCCGCGCTGACCATCCTTAAACTGCGTACCGGACAAACTACTGTTAAAGGTCAGGCCAAAATCCAGCGGCATCAGTTCTCCTGTTGTGCCGGTAATCGGAATGGTAAATACCAGATTTCCGGTATAATCATTCACATGACCAGTTCCGGCACGGCCAGCGGATTGCTGGTGATAACTCCAGTATTCTTCCAGGCCGGTATGGTTGACATAACGGATGGTAAGCGTAGGATACAATCCGGTACCTGACGGGTAATCGGAAGTATAAAATTGATTTCGTACGGCTGCGGCTTCATCATTTGCCGCAAGCAAGATGCCTTTGTGGGTTCTTGAACTGTCGTACCAGCCTTTTGCCAGTTTAGTTAAATCCCAAGAGACAACCTTCTGATTCGTACTTTGTGAAGTGATGGCGTAATCGAGGATAGGGCTGTTCTTTGCTGTTTCGACCGCTGCGCTGGTATTGCTCCAGGTATCGGTATGTTCATTCCAGGCGGAGCTCATTTCATACGCGTTGATCTGCATGGTACCAGTAGAAGGACTCATCCCATTTGCGAACTGTACCAGGTTCAGCTGCGCCTGTACAACCATATCGCCCTTGTACATTTTCGGCAGATCAAAATCCAGTAACATCCGGCAGGTTTTGTATGTGGTCACTTCATTGCCGATGTACATACTCCCCATGTAACCGAAATTATTATTCGGGGCACCGGAGCTTACAAAGGTATCGCGGGTAGTACCGCCCGAACCAATGGACGGATCAATCGTAACGGGATAAACTCTGGCTTCATCATTCAGCCAGGTTTCATCGGTATGGATTGAGATCTGAAGTGTGGCCGATTCCTGCTTCAGGATTTCCAAGGTGATCGCATCGCTGATCTGGACATGACCGGAGCTTTGATCGTGAAAACCGGATTCTTCTGTTCGGCATCCGCTTTTTCATACAGCTCGATGGTCTGCTGATCCGTCTGTTTCGGGACCAGCGTACCGATCTGATAAGTAGAGGTAAACTGCTTCTGTGCCTCTTTTGATTTCAGGATGATATTTTCCTTGACCTTGGAAGAAGAGAGCAGATACTGAACATCTACATTCGGGTATGCGTCTGAATAAAGAAGTTCGTTATTCAGCTTTTTCAGCGTCAGAAACTGATCATTTTTACTCTCAGCTGCCAATGCCGTCTTTTGCGGTACGATCTTTGATTTGGTCGCCGCGGCTCCATCTAGTCCCCAGCTGATGGTGTTGGCCCCAGCTTTTACAAACACCGCTTTTTTCGCAGACATGATTTTTGATAGGCTGACCTTCATGCTGCCTGCTTTTGTTTCCAGCTGCTGTGCACTTTCCGCAACCTTGGAATTGACAACCTGTAAAGTGTTGTCGATGTCTTGCCAGCTGCCGGAAGCATCCTGATAATGGATCGGTTCTCTATATGAAGCGGTTAGAAAGGTACCGTCGCTCATGAAAAATGTTTTAGAAGTTTCTGTTCGTTTTTTCGGGTATTCTGTAATGATCTGTGCATTTTCAAAGGTGGTATCCGAATTTTCCGGAATGCCCGCCTCCTGCGCCTGATCACTGATGGAAATTGCGCCGTTCTGCTCCGGAGGTGCTTCTGCCGCAAGCGCCACAGAGGTGAAAGATTGCATCAAAATTACTGCGGATAAAAATGCCGCAGTGTGCTTTAATAACCTATTCATGTTCTACTCCCTTATGCTTGTTCGGCGCCGTCAAGTTTAAAGCATAAGGGAAAGATAGAACGCCGTCAATATAAATAACCTATCTTTAAATATGGTAATGTATGACATGTAAATAACCGGAAAATGAAATAGCGATGACTTCCATTATTTTAAAAATTCTCAACTCTTTTACGAGAAAGAATCTTTATTTGATTTGATGATATTTTAACTTTTATATACTTTACATCCACCCAATAACATCCAATAAAAACGTTAAATATCGACTACCATATAATTGATAATCGGTTTTGAGAAAGGATAGCCCGCATCAAAGCAAGTGTTCTGATAGCATCTGGAAGATGCTATCAGAACACTTGCTTTTTTCCAGTAGAAAATAGCTCCCCGGTCCGGTTTTGCTGGCGAGAAAAAAACGTACCGCACCATCAACCCTTGGTTGGACCCCTTCACATGCTTGTATTTTCCAACATAGTATATTTCAAATATCAACACCTGTGAAAAGGGGGCCATCCGTTGGTAACTTTAAGCTATCTCCACATCTTATATATCACGCTGATCTTTGTCATGCTCGGCCTGATGGTCTTTCGCAAAAGCATCGTGCTGCCTTGTGTGGCAGGCATCCTCATCATCGGCTGGGTGACTACCCAAAGCGCGATCGGCGGCATACAGGCGCTTTTCAATGCACTGGTCTGGTCTGGGGGAGAATTCTGGAGCGTTATCGCCGTGATATCACTCGTCGTGGCGATGTCCAAGGCACTCTCTGCCCTAGGCGCGGACGCACTGATGATCCGCCCGTTTAGCCGCTACATGAAAAATAGAAGCGCCACCTTCCTTCTGCTCGGTTTCGTCATGTTTGCCGTTTCCATGTGCATATGGCCTTCCCCGGCAGTCGCTCTCGTAGGCGCCGTTATCCTGCCCCTTGCGCTTGAGACGGGCATACCCGTTGTGTGGGCTGCCGTAGCAATGAACCTGTTCGGTCACGGCATGGCGCTCTCGGGGGACTTCTTCATACAGGGCGCGCCCACCATCACCGCAAAAGCCGCAGATACAACGGTTGGCGCGCTGATGCGCGAGGGCTTTGTGCTCTGGGCCGTGATGGCCGTTGTTACCGCAACGGTGGCGTTCATCATGTTCCGGCGCGACGTGAGAAATCTGCCGCCGATCAAGATTGAACGGCCTACAATTTCCACGGAAAAGGCTAAGCCCGCCGCGGTGGCAATCGCGATTGCCACGCCCGTCGCATTCGCACTGGACATCGTGTTCATGCTGCTCTTCAAATTGCAGGGCGGAGATGCCACGGCGCTTGTGGGCGGCACGGCACTGATGATCCTCGTCGCCGCGACCTGTGTCAACGGCGGCATCATGAAGGCATTTGATAAAGTCATCGAGCATCTAAAGGCGGGCTTCGGCTTCGGCATCGATATCTTCACACCGGTCATCTTTATCGCGGGCTTCTTCTTCCTCGGCGGCGCGGACGGTGCGAAGGCCGTTCTTGGCAGCGATACGGGCATTATGAACGATATCGGCCTCTACCTTGCGCAGAACGTGCCTATTTCGCGCGTACCCGTGGTGATCGCGGAGGCGCTCGCTGGCTTTGTCACCGGGCTTGACGGTTCCGGATTCTCCGGGCTGCCCATCGTTGGCGCGACAGCAGCCACCTTTGCGCAGGCGCTGCCCATCAACAAGGAAATGCTCGCCTCCCTCGGCCAGATCGTTACCATTTGGGTAGACGGCGGTACGCTCATTCCATGGGCGGTCATCCCTGTCGCTGCGATCTGCGGTGTGAAACCGGAGGAACTGGTGCGCAAAAACGTCATACCCGTGTTCTCCGGCCTCGCTGCGACCATCATCGTCGCATGCTTTCTTGTGTAAACGAAATAGAATTGTCAATGGAATATTTTTAGAGTAATGAAGAATTTGTATGAGCTTTCATGCAGTTTCGATTAGAATGAGTAGGTAGGTTCCCATCATTTTATATATCAGAAAGATCCGACGCCGTATATCAAAACCGCGTCGGATCTTTCTGCTGTTAAATCAGCTTCTAACCATATTGCGCCCAAACAAAAGATTCAGCAGTCATCTTGTATCCATTCTATAAAAGCGAAAAAGTAACCTGAAGACAGATGTCTTCAGGCTTCTTCCCCTGGTGGAGATAAGCGGGATCAAACCGCTGACTTCTTGAATGCACCCCGAAGGTGTACTTTCATAGGCAGGGAGAAGCTTCCGCTTTAGGCATCCCCATTGATGATTGATTTTGCGAAATTCTTTCCAGATGAGCCTGAGGGATGCGTTTCTTCCCAAATTACATACCGACTGTGACCCCATGCCCAGTTGAAGAAGACAAGATTTTCTATCTGAAAATGACTGAATTGCTACTACCTGAAAATTGAACTAGGGATACTTACTGAACCGAGAGCACTCGTACGAAAAAGCAATCAGCAACCTTGCTTTCAAGGCAAGCATATGCATCGATTTTACCGCAATGAAAAAATATCCGTATCAGAAAGCCGGTGTTTTTTCTGAAAATGAAAGATAGAGAAGCTTGCTGCTTTTGATCAAAGGCCCAAGCTTCTCCATATAGATGATAAGCGGTCAAAACGTTTCTTCCATGATGGCATTCACCCACAGATTGGCCAGATGCACGGCGCCGTGAAAGCCCACAAAAGGCGGCTCATAAGGATTCAGGCGCCACTTCATGTCCGGATTGGTAATTTGAAGCTCCGTGCTGCGCCCGGCCCATTCCAGCGCCTCTCCGCTGGCCATAAGCAGTGATTTTCCCTCATATTGTACCGCCTGTGTCCACTGCTCCTCCGTATAGTAAGGAAGATCCTCATCCGCCATGTCGGGGCTGTCGCACCAGCATGCGCCTTTGGAAAGGGACAGCTCGCCAAAGGCAAAGGAAACAATCCCTTGAACGACGTCGGCATGTCCGCCCGCAGATACGCGCGCGTTCTCCGGATGCTCCCGCGCCGCGTGCCGGAACATCGGCAGCGCAGGAAAGATCAGTCGCAGGGCTTCCTCCCGCTCTCCATCGACGAAGCTGCGGTCAGGGGAGATCCCCATGATCCTCGATACCTGTCCAATCCATTCGCAGGTGCCCTGTATGCCGTAGGGCCGCGCGAGCAGGTACGGCGTACCGAATCGCTTTTGCAGGTGCTCAGCAGCCGGCAGGCCTTCGCGCCGGATCACCAGATTGATATGCGCCCCGCCCATCCGCTCGATTTGCGCCACAGATGTATCCGAGGTCATAACGCACAGCGGCTTCATCCCGAAGGCGCCTTCCATGAGGCGGACGATCTCGGCTGCGTCCGCCTGAAAACGGAACAGATCCGCGCACGAGCCGATAATATTAAAGCTTGGCCGCACCGTTCTCTCCACGTCCGCCGGCAGCGTTCTGGAAAGCAGAGTAAGCGCCTCCCGTATTCCCTGATGCTGGTTCACGTCAAAGCCGCCGCAGCCGAAAGGCAGCAGACGCATGTCCGGAAAATCCGGCTGCAGCTCCCGGCAAAGGGCGGGAAGATCCGTCCCGATGATTTCCGGCACGGCTGAGGGCAGGAGGAAAAGGATCCCGGGCTTGTCCCGCAGCGCGATATCCGCTACCGCACTGCTGAAACGGCGCGTGCCGCCAAGGGCAATATCGGTTTCGTCGATGTGGGTGGAGTAGAGTTTACAGGCATTTGAAACACCCACCCGTTCCAGGAATACACGGCTGTAATTCATATGCCCCATACAGCCGAACTCCAGCAAAGCGGAGTCCCGGATGGAAGCCAGCGTCCACAGTGTTCCCATGCGGCCGGAGGGAATCGGTTTAAATTGATACAGTCCCATTGTCATTCCTTTCTCCCGGTTCCTCCAGGGCATGCAGAAGCTTCTTCAAAAGGCCGGCCGTCCTCTCATGCCCGCACAGACCGTACAGGTCGGACAGATGCGGCACGCAGGGAAACCCGAGCCTTGCGCCCGACAGCTCCCCCAGACACAAATCGGGTGCAAGCCTTTCCAAAAGCGGAGCGTCCGAATCACTGTTGACCATATGGCAAACATACGGGTCATATCCGTACGCATGCAAGGCCTTCGCACACTCTTTATCGTCCGGCCAGAATTCTTCCAGATGTATCATCAGCGGCTCCATACCCAGAGATGCCAGATAGGCTGCAAGAGGCAGCGCACTGAGCGGACCAAGGTGCGCGCCGACATAACGAAGGCCGTGAAGGCGGTCGCCAGCCTGCTCCTGAAGAGACAGCGCCTCGCTCCGTTCACGGTCGAATTCATTTTCCCATTGAATCCCCAGCTTTTCAGCAAGAGCGGCATAGAGCGAATCGATCTGTGCCGGGGCATAGGCGCTGTGCAGGCGGAACGCGGGCGTGCCGAAGGCCTGCTCCATGTCCGCTGCCAGGGAATCGGTAAACGGCGAAAGCACAAGATTCGCCGCTGCGTCGGGCGCCTCCAGAAAATTTTCCAGTGCAGACCCCGGCGCGAGGCAGCGCAGGGTAAAGCCCCGTTTCTCCAGCGCGTTCAGCAAGGGCGGCATGGGGATATGTTCTTCGTCCGGGCTGCGCCCCATCACATTGACCACCTGGGGACAGATCGTTCTCGGTTCCATCAGCGAACCGATCGCCTTTAACATGTTCCAGGAGCCGGAGGGAAAACTGCTGCACTTGAAATGCCCGAGTGTAATAAACGCCAGGCGCGCGGATAGCTCCTGCTGCGCCTCCCGGACGATCCCCTCGATATCCTCGCCGATCAGATCCGGCACGCAGGTACCGATCAGCAGGATGGCTTTTGCGCCCGCCCGGTCCATCTTCCGGATCGCATCCAGCAGACCCTTGCGGCAGCCGAACACCACTTCATGAGCGTCCAGCACATACATCCAATGCAGTTCCCCGTGTCTGCGCCCCGGCTTTTGCAGAACGACCCGGCTGTAGGTAACGCATTCCGGCGTACCGATCACCAGCGAGGATAAGCCCCGGATATTTCCCGCGAGGGCCAGCGCCGAATGCAGGGGACAGTGGCTGCCCGGAAAGGCGCAGGGCGTCAGGAATTTTACGCCCGCGTTGGATCGAACGGCGGACAAGCGCTTCAAATGACTTACATTGGACATGAACATCCACCTCCGGCTGTCTCCTGAATCAAAAGCTGTGCCAGCTCACGGTAATGGGCGGCCATATCAGAATCGGCAAATGCCTCCACCACGGTTTTTCCCTGTGCCTCGGCCTGCTGTACCAAAGGATGGCGGGGCAGGCGATACAGAACCGGCGCTTCGATCTCCTCTGCCGCCTTGTCTACCAGCTCGTTTTCCCCCTCAATATTTTTGGCGTTGAGGATCAGCCCTCGCAGCGTCGCGTACCCGCGCTTTCCGAAGCTCTTGACCGCATGGGCAATGTTGGAGGCCGCGTAAAGCGACATCATTTCGCCGGAGGTTACGATGCACACCTCGTCGGCGTAGCCGCCCCGGATGGGCATGGCAAATCCGCCGCACACGACATCTCCCAGTACGTCGTAAAGCACGACGTCCGGCCTGTAGATTTCATAGGCGTCCAGTTCCTCCAGCTTTTCAAAAGCGGTGATGATGCCCCGCCCGGCGCAGCCTACGCCGGGAACCGGGCCGCCGGATTCCACGCAAAGTACGCCGGAGGGACTTTTGACCACAATATCCTCCAGAACCGCGTCGCCCTTTTCCCGCAGAGTATTCAGCACTGTGGGAATATTTTTTCCGCCTGTCAGATTACAGGTGGAATCGGCCTTGGGGTCGCAGCCGATCTGCATGACGGTAAGCCCCATGGCCGCGATCGCTGCCGATACGTTGGATACGGTCGTGGACTTGCCGATGCCGCCTTTTCCGTAAATCGCTATTTTTTTCATTGATTCACCTTCTTATATATGCCAGTAGTATCCTGAGCCTGACGGATCAGATCATAGGAAATGCAGGTGGGACGACCGGTGCGGGGTTCTTTGACGATTTCCGCGTCAATATGAAAGGTTTCTTTGAGCACCTCAGCGGTCATCACTTCCTCCGGCGTACCGTGCTGAATGATGTCTCCTCCGCGGATGGCGATCATATAATCGGCAAAGCGGGCGGCAAGATTCAGGTCATGCAGCACCATCACGATGGTACAGCCCTGCTCCCGGTTCAGGCGGTAAAGCAGCTCGAGCACCTCAAGCTGATAGGCAAGGTCAAGATACGTCGTCGGTTCGTCCAGCAGAATCAGGTCGGTCTGCTGGGCAAGCGCCATCGCGATCCATACCCGCTGCCGCTGCCCGCCGGAAAGGTTATCCACCGCCGTGGTTTCAAACTCCGTCAGGCGCGTCACCTCCAGCGCCCACTGAATGATCTTTTTGTCCTCAGGTATTAATTTGCCAAAGCCTCTTTGGTGGGGAAAGCGCCCGTAGGCCACAAGCTCCCCCACCGTCAGCCCAGCCGGAGCCTGGGGGGATTGGGGCAGGATCGCCATCTTCTGCGCCACTTCCTTCGTGGTCAGGCGGCGGATATCGTCCCCGTTCAGGTACACCACGCCGCCCTTTGGTTTCAGGATACGGCCCACGGCCTTAAGCACCGTGGACTTTCCGCAGCCGTTCGGCCCGATGATCGTGGTGATCCTGCCCTGCGGGATCTGCATGTCCAGATCGTCCACCACAAGGTTATCCTCATAGGCGACGGCCAGATTCTGTGTTGCAATGCTGTTCATAATCTCATCCTTTGCTCACTGCTTGTTTTTTACGAGCAGGTATAAAAAGTACGGTGCGCCGATAATGGCAACCATAATGCCGGTAGGGATTTCGAAGGGCTGAGCGATCACACGCGCAACGGTATCCGAAACGGATACCAGTACCGCCCCCGCCAAAGCGCAGACGGGAAGCAAAATCCGGTGGCGCGGCCCCACCAGCCGCCGAGCCAAATGCGGCGCGATCAGCCCCACGAAGCTGATGCTTCCGCTGACCGCCACACAGGATGCCGCCAGCGCCACCGCAGAGACAAGCAGACGGCGGCGCTCCTTTTCCACAGAAGCGCCCAGGCCATAGGCAATATCGTCGCCCAGACTCAGCACGTCCAGCGCGCGGGATTTGGACAGCACATAGGGAATCAGCAGCAGCAGCCAGGGCAGCAGGGCCAGCACGAACTTCCAGTTGGAGCCCCAAATGCTTCCTGCCTGCCATGTCGCCACAAAGTCAAACTGAGTTTCGTCCAGCTTGACCACCAGCACGGTAGTCAGGGCGGAAAGGCCCGCCTGCATCGCCACACCGGTCAAGATCAGCCGGATCGGAGCAAGGCCGCCCTCGCGCTTGTAAGCCAGGGCATAGATCAAAATTGCTGCGAGCCCGCCACCAAGGAGCGCCAGAAACGGCAGGGTGAAAACCGACAGGTAGGACTGCGAACCAAAAAATAGCACGAATAAAATAACGGTCAGCCCTGCCCCAGCGTTGATGCCCAGAAGCCCCGGGTCCGCCAGGGCATTGCGGGACACCCCCTGAATGATGCAGCCGGAAAGCGCCAGTCCCGCGCCCACCAGCATGGAAATCACGATACGGGGCAGCCGGAAGCCGAACAGAATCAGATTTTCCTTGTTGCTGCCGCCGCCGAACAGCGTGCGCAGCGTATCCAGCGGCGAGAGTTTTGAATAGCCGGTATTCATGCTGACGATGAATGACAAGATCAGAAGAACCAAAAAAATGAGCACGACAGCGACATTCCGGAGCGCCGTTTTTCGTTTATATTCTTCGTTCTTACTCTGCTGTGCGTTCATTACAATGCCCTCCTTTCCCTTCGGGCCAGATACAGGAAGAAGGGCACGCCGACCAGCGCGATGACCGCGCCGATAGGCGTTTCAAAGGGCGGGTTGAGCATTCTTGCGCCCAAATCCGCCAATACCACCAAAAGACTTCCCAGCACCGCGGAGGCAGGAATAATCCACCGGTAATCCCTGCCTACCAAAAACCGCGCGACATGCGGCACAACTAAGCCCACAAAACCCACCGAACCGACCACCGCCACGGAAGCGCCGGCCAGCATCAGAACAACGGCTGTGCAAAGAGCCCTGACAAGCAAAGTGTTCAGCCCCAAGCCTCTTGCAACATCCTCGCCCAGGCTCATGATGGAAATGGAACGCGAAAGAACGATTGCGCCCAGGAGCGCGCCCGCGATCCACGGGGCCATAATCCGGATCTGCGGCCAGGTGGAACCGGCAACGCCGCCTGCCGTCCAGAACATGATGTTCTGCGCCACGTTAAAATACAGGGCAATGCCCTGACTGAGCGCGGACAACAGCGCGCTCACCGCGGCTCCCGCCAGCACCAGGTGCATCGGGTCTGCTCCGCCGCGCCGCAAAGACGCGATGCCGCTGACCAGACCTGCGCCCAATGCCGCTCCCGCAAAGGAAAACAGAACGAGCTGCAGGTAGGAAAGCCCGGGAAAAAAAGCAAAGCAGAGAGAAAGGACAAAGCCCGCGCCGGCATTTAAGCCCATCAGTCCGGAATCCGCCATGGGGTTGCGGGTCACGCCCTGCATGACCGCCCCCGCCACGGCGAAAGCGGCGCCGACCAAGGCGCTGGCCAGTACGCGGGGCAGGCGCAGATCGACAACGATCAGATGATGGGTATCCTGCCGGTTGAAGTGCAGCAAGGCGTCCCACACCGTTGACAGCGGAATCTCCGCCGCCCCTTTTGTAATCGAAAACGCCATCAGCAGGATCAGCGCGCCCCCGCCGAATAAGATAATCAGCCATGCCGCCCACGCACGGCCTTTCATTTTGATCGTTTGTATGTCCTGAACCGGTTGTGCCGGTTCGTTTGTTTGTCTTGTCAATGACTGCCTCCTCGACACCGTGCGGATGCTTGTTGAAAAGAAAAACCGGGCGCAGGCTATCAGAGAAAGCTGCGCCCGGTTTTCATGCATGCTCGCTCACGTTTGCCCGGAATAAATCTCTGCCAGTTTTTCGGCGGTAAGGCGCAGGGCGAGCGGCCCGAAGGTGTTCATATTCTCATCAAAATAGTAGATGCGCCCGTTCTTCACCGCATCGATAGACTGCCAGACCGAGGAAGCTTCCATGCTCTTCACAAAGGCCGCGGCGGCCTCGTGGTTATGCTGGAACACGATGTAATACGGATTCATCTCGGCCACAGCTTCCAGAGATACGGTCTCATAAGTATCCGGGTAGCCTTTGGGTTTTGTAATACCGAAGGTTTCGTAGTATGCTGCGTTGCCGCGGGTAATAAAGTTCTTTCCGTCCGTGCGGAAAAGGGCGAACGTCCTGTCGGCGTACGGAGCCATCGCTTCTTTTGTGTCGGCGATGGTTTTTTCGATCTCCGTAATCATACTCTGCGCCTCGTCCTCTTTGCCTACGATCTCGGCGCAATCGCGAAGCTGATCCTGCCACGACGAGGTATAATCCAGCAGCACCACCGGCGCGATCTGCACGAGCTGGTCGTATGTCTTATCGAGCCCCCCCTGCGTGGAGAAGGTCACGATGACGTCGGGGTCGGACTCCAGAATCGTCTCAAGATTGATCTCACTGGCGCTGCCCAGATTCATGATTTCCACGTCTTTGAGAAAAGGCCCGAACATTTCGGATTGCTGGAGCGCTTCCGTCTGCCCCAGGGCATTGCCGATCGAGGACGCCGTGGGCGGTGTGCCGAGCAGAAGGAAGTGTTCCATATAGAAGGTATGGAGAAGGATAATTCGCTCCGGCTGCTTTTCCAGAACGACCTCATGCCCGGCCGCGTCCGTGATCGTTCTCGGCCATCCGGCCTCTTCCGGCGCGGAGGACGTGCTTTCCGGCGTGCTTATATTTTCCGGCGGCGTTTGGGCGCAGCCCGCCGCGATGCCTGTCAAAAGCGCAAGTAAGACGATCAGTCCCATCAGTCGTTTCATCGGTGATTCCTCCAATTAAAATAGTTTGTCTTGTCTAACTGACATACATCAGTATAACAAAACATTCATTCTATTGGAATGGAGGCATCCTGAAATCCACATGGATTATTCCTGAATTTTTCCCGCAGTGTGCTGGGCGGAACGCCGAACCGATCCCTGAACATCCGGCTGAAATACAGCGCGTCCGAGTACCCCACGGACTTGGCCACCTCGCCGACCGGCCCGTCGCCGGTAATCAGCAGCTCTTTGGCACGATTGAGGCGACAAGCAATCAGGTAATCGCCGGGACCCATACCCGCGAACTTACTGAATACATAGAACAGCCGGTTTTCATTGACACCGCTTTGCGCTGCCAGTCCGCGCACAGTCAGCGCGTCCATATAGTGCTCATGGATATAGGAGGATACCTGCTCAAACAGCGCCTGCGCACTGCCACTTATTTGGCTGCGGGCACGGACGAAAACCTCCTCCAGGGCACGGTGAAACAGCGTCTGCGTCCGGAACGCAGGAAGCGCCCCCGGTTGATTGAATGCCTCCCACAAACGCCACAGGATTTCTGTCAGATGCGGGCTGTGCCCGACGGCCAACGCAAAATGCGCATCCGGCAGACAAATACCCTCCGGCTCAGTACCGACTATGTCATACAGCAGGGAGATATATTCCCATTTCGTATTGCCCACTACGCGCTTGTCCAGGCTCATATCCGCGCCGCCGTGGATCACGTTCCCGGCGCTCGCCAGATACGGCGTGCCATTAAACTGGAGCTCCGCCTGCCCGGAGAGCGGAAAGATAAAGCCGGGAAACGGCGCCGTTTGCTGCCATCCGGCCGTGCCCGGCTCGATCGTATAGTGGTAAACGCCCTGTACCCGGAAGGAGGCGCGGGCAAAATGCGCCACCAGCGTATTGAGCTCGATTTTCACTTTACGCGCCCCCTTTCCCGTTTGATTCTTTACTCAGTCATGCTTTCCACAATGGATTCCACCCCAAGCTTGATGCTCAGGGGGCCGGCTGCCCGCACAGCCGCGTCCAGGTAGTAGACGTGCCCGTCTTTTACGGCGTTCAGCGACTGCCATACGGAGGAAGCCTTCGTTTCTTCGGACAGGTAGATTTGCTTGTAGCCGTTCGCTTCCGTTCCCAGCGACCCCAACAGGAAAATGTAATCCGGATTGAGCGCCGATATGCCCTCCAGGGAGATCATCTCCTGCCCGGTCTTGATGTAGCCATCCGGAGTCGTTAATCCAAGGCCGTTCTCTTTATCAAACCATACAGGATAGTCATCAGAGGCGAGAACAAGGAAATTACCTACGTCGCTGCTGCGCTCAAACAGTATCGCCACCGTTTTGTCGCTGTATCCGGCCAGCTTTTTCCTGGATTCGGCAATCAGCGCTTCCGTTTCGGAAATATAGGCTTCCGCCTTTTCTTCTTCGCCAAGGCATTCGGCAAACGCCCTCAGCTGTTCCTTCCAATCGGGAATGTTGAATGTTACCACGGGAGCAATTCGGGAAGCCGCCTCGTAAAGCGTCATATCCAGATTTCTCTCCTCAGCGGTATAGAGAATCAGGTCGGGCTCCAGCTCCACAAGCTTTTCAAGATTCGGCGCCTTGTTTTCCCCCAATTCCTCAATCTGCGCCTTCGCGGCATAAGGCTGCAGCGTACCGAAGCCATTGATCGACCGTTCGGCAAGGGTAGACGCGATGGGAGTGATATCCAATGCAAACAGGGTTTCAATATAACCAAAATCCAGGAGTGCGACCCGTTCGGGTTTTTTCTCCAGGGTGATCTGTTTTCCTAAGGCGTCTGTGATTGTTCTCGGCCAAGCTTCTTCCGCATCCGACGTTCCCGTCTGCGAGACCGCAGAAGAGTCATCCGAGGGTGTACCGCTGCCCCCGGTTGTTGTATTGGCGCATCCGGCCAATATGCCCGTCAGCAGGGCAAGCGAGAGCATAAGACCTATTAATCTTTTCATTTGTCCTTTCCTCCATTATGTTTGATGCAACTAACTCGATATTGAAATCGGGTTTCAATGCTAAAGAGTAGTATAGCAAAGCATAACGCGTATTGGAATGGACATAGTTACAATCCGCATGGACTTTTGCCGAAACGCCTTTCGCCCGAAAGACAAAGCCTGCTTCTTACCTGGCCGGCTCACCGGCTTTTTCTGTATTTATGCTGCTGCCGGATTCAAATGTTCCAGGATTCTTCGTGAATCCCTTTACGGAACTCTGTGGGAGACAAACCGGTTTGCCGTTTAAAAAGCCTGCTGAAATAGAAGCTGTCCGTGTACCCCACGCACTCGGCCACCTGCGATATGGGGCACCCGCAGGTTTGGAGCAGCTCTTTCGACCGGCGTATGCGGCACTCGGTCAGATAGCTGATGGGACTTAACCCGGTGTGCCGTTCAAACAAATAGGCGAACCGGCGCCTTTCCAGCCCAAACTGTGCGGATATTTTTGCTACGGAAATCGGATCGGCATAATTCCGATGGATATATTCCACAGCCTGTGTCATCAGGTCGGCGTTCTCATCGCGGATATGTCTTTTGGCGGAAACGATCATTTCTTCCACCACGTTCATGAACAAAACTTTCGACTTTAACGCCGCCATCGCGTCCAGTGCGGCATAGCTTTGGCGAAGCTGGCCGATCAAATCCGTGAGCCTGGGATTGTCCCCTGTTTTAATCAGAAAATGCTCGTTGAAAAGCGGAAACCTCGGCACCTCTTCTTTTGGTATCTGATAATGGATCAGGGCATACTGCCAATGAACATCCCCGATCACCTCCTTGGATACCGGCGTATCCGGTCCCGCGTGAAGAACGACACCCGGCTCCAGGACATAGGGTGTGCCGTTTAGGGTATATCGGGAGCTGCCGGCCAAAGGAAATACAAGGCCCGCGCCATTCTTATTGGTTTTCCAGTTGATTTGCCTGCCTCCCGGCGGGACGGCCGGAGCGAAAATATCAAAAAACGCTACGGATGCCTGTGCAAAATAATCCGCGAGCTGATGAATATTAATTTCCAATGTGACACCCCTTACATTTGTTTGCTTCCGTGTTTTCCGGTTTTGCAGCTGTTACAGCGGCCAAAAAACTGCGCCCGTGATCCGCCACTGTAAAACCGTACTTTTCCTCGATCTGCCGCTCCATTTCATCCAGCATATCCTCCCGCACATCCTGCACAGAACCGTACTCAGAGCAGATGAGATGATGCTGCGTATGAACACTGTTTTGGCTGTGGATCTCGTACCGAAAAAGGCCGTCGCCCACTTCCAAACGTTGGGCAAAGCCCAATTCCATCAGAAGATGGTACATCCGGTATATCGTCGCCTTGCCAATGCCCGGCTGGGATTTCTGTAAAAGCACGTAGGCTTCATTGATTGTGATGCGCTTGTCCCTGTGCTGCCAGAGAAAGTTCGCCACCTTCTGACGCCGCTTTGTATACCGATCCCCATGCTCATGGAATATCTTCTTTCAATCCGTTATTCCTAACGTGATTTCCATTCCGATTCTTCCATTTTGCACAGGACTATTTGTTTTTGAAAGAACTGATTGAAATACAATTTCAGTATAACCGCGCCTGTCGTTTTTTGCAATGCGCTCTTACAACAGCTCAATCTGACTTGCGCAAAAATCCATATAAATTGTAAATATATTCATTCCCTAGTGCCGCGTGATTTGCTATAGTAAACAGGTGAAGAAATGCTTGTTGAATTTCAACTGAAGCACAGGATATATCAAAAAAGAAGGAGGCTTCTGTTTGAGTATTTCAATTCAAAGAAACCGCTATGAAGGCAGGGACTATTATGTCTGTCTCCCCACATCTTACGCGCAGGGGGATACACGTTACCCTGTCGTATATGTACAGGACGGCGACCGGCTTCTCCCTGTCCTGGAAAATTTGCTTGGCGACGGGCATGGCAATGATTCTGGAAGACTTTATGAACATATCATTGTGGGCGTGATCCCCCAAAACCGCCACGACGAATATACACCGTGGCCCGCGCAGGCAGTCATGAATGGCGCGCCGGCGTTTGGCGGGCTCGGGGATCAATACCTTCAGTTTCTGGCAACGGGCCTGAAGCCTCATATCGATGCCAATTACCGCACGCTGCCCGGATCTGCGGACACCTCGATCATCGGCGTATCTCTCGGGGGGCTGATCTCGCTGTATGCGATATACAAGCAGGATTGTTTCGGGTGCGCGGCCAGCATATCCGGGTCTTTCTGGTACCCGGGTTTTGTTTCTTTCATGCAGGCCCATACTCCGCTCAGTTCCACTGTCCGTGTGCTGCTGCTCTCAGGACGCACGGAGGGCGTCGGCGATCCGCCGCCTTTGCGCTGTTCGGTGAACTGCCTGAATCGGGCGCACCTTATATTAAAAAAACAGTTACCACATCAGGACATACCGCTGATCTGGGATGACGGCGGTCATATGGACAACCTCGATTTGAGGTTTGAAAGGGCACTGCAATTGGTATTGCGCAGATAGAATGGAAAATCAACAAAAATCGGCTTGGATTGTTTTGTTAAGCTTCACGCTGCTTCTTTATCTGCATCCAGACAAAAGGGAACACCCTGCACAATTCATGTGTTTGGTGTTCCCTTTTCCATTTCGTATGAAAGAGAAACAATTGTGCAAAAATCAGCCGTATCTGCCTGTCATGATAGACCGGGCCCATCGTTTCTCTCTTTTCTTCCGCCAGGATTTCAATAAAGAGCTCCGCTATTCGTGGATCAAATTGTTTCTCCATATTCTTCCTGATCTCTTGAATCGCGTCATGAGAGGTCATAGCCTTTCGATATACACGGTCGTTTGTCATGGCGTCATAGGCGTCCACTACAGACAGAATACGGCAGGCAATCGGAATTTCTTCTCCTTTCAGGCTGCGTGGATACTCTTTTCCATCCCAGCGTTCATGGTGAGATAAAATCAGATCGGCCACAGCGGCAAGCTCCGGCGTCGCCTGTGCAATCCGATAGCCGATTTCGGAATGGCGTTTCATCTCACCCCATGCCACAGCAGACGGTTCTCCCAAACAGGTATGCCATGCGCATACGGCGTCAGGAGGCTCATTGTGCAGATACTCCCGGACGGCTGTAATTTTGCCAAAACCGCTGGGCGCCTCAACAACGGTAAGGGGGTGCTGAGACATTTGACTAAGCGACCTTTTCAATTTATCTGAAAAATAATATTTTTGTTGACTATTGGTTCCTGAGTACATTCCGTCCTCTCCACATCTCAGGGGAGCCAGTGGTTTACATCACCCCTTGTAAAGTATAATTTTACCATAAATTATGAGAATCTTCAATTTAAGAAAGAACTCAAACCACTATAAATCGACAAAGTCTGACAAATTGATTATGTCAACTTATTCCCCGGAATTTGTACCAGTACTCCGGCAGTTTAGGGGATTTGATCAGGGAAAAGAAATCAGCGCCATTCTTCTCACAACAGCAACAGTGTTCGCTAAAAAGGAAGAACCGCCAAACGGTAACCAATCCATAGGACGGATACCGTTTAGTGGTTCTTCTCCTTTGCGTTCGTTTGCACGGCGGCTGAGATTTGGGCTTCAGCCGGCGGACGGTACCGACTGCGCGCTGCCGCCTGCCTATGAATAAACCACCTGTTTTTTGAGGGCTTCATATCGATCGTCGGGAATCGGGCTGCACCACCCGGCCGCACCCGACTGCAATACCGCCGTGCCGTTCCCTGAACGGTACGCGTAATAATCATGAACCTCTTGTACTTCGGGAAACGTCTGACGAATGCGGTAGTATTCCTCTAATGTAGTAATATCCACGCCCTCCCATACCGTGGATTTTGCCAGGGCATTCAGTATCATTTCTTTTGCAAGCGCCTGAGTATCTGCGGAGGGCTCGGCGAGCCTCTCCCCTTTTTTGCCAAGCTTTGCAATCGAATATTCTGCGGTAACGGTCTTTTCCGTGGAAAAAGCAATCAGCTCCCGCAGCTTTTCAGGGCTTGCGGCATACTCACGAACATCACTTCCCACGGTGTCGTCCGCCTGCTCCCGGCTGCTGATCCATTCGACTTGCCGGGTTTCATCCGTCAACACGGTGCGCACGCTGTCTGCGTTTTCAACCAGCGCAAGCAAAAGCAGGGCGTTTTTCCCAAAAGGCTCCGGAACAGACGACGCGGCACTGTATTGATTCAGCAGTTCGGTGGGAACCGAATACACCACGTCTACACCGTAGGGCTGTTGGGAGGTATGAAGCTCGAACCGACCGTACTGCATCCCTTGCGGAACGGGAAGCAAACCGATGAGCTTCCGCACTGCGGAGTTGTCACCAATATGCGGCGTGCGCGCGTTCCATAAACGCTCGGCGGAATATGCGTATGCTTCTTTGGGCTGAAGCTGAATGGCGCTCGCTTTCGCACGAACCGGATTCCTTGCCGGCGCTTCCTCAAAAGACAGCACCACCGAATCCCCCACCGCAAAATCCCTTAGGGAAAGCTGTCTCGGCGTATTCCCGGCTTCGACGGCGATAAACGGCTCCCCCTCCCACGTGAGAATGCATGAATCGCCAATCACACTGTCGCGGTCAACTCCCCGGACGGTCATGCTCCGGTTTTCTCTGTCAATGGAAAGAATGACCGCATTGACGCCGTAAAATCCCGCGGGATGCTTCTTCGGGTTTGCCATCAGGCCCGCTACCACGCAAAGAACAACCACGACGCCCACCGTAAGAACCCAGAGGGCAGGTTTTCGGTAGTTGAGCACATTTTTGATCCTGCTCTTCGTGTCTCCTTCCCCAAATGCAAGCGGGGTGCCGCCCACCATCCGCCTGCCGGTAGCAAGGGTCAAAAGCGAGGCCGAATATTCCTTCTTCACCCCATTGCCAAGCTTTCGAATCACCGCCTCGTCGCAGGACATTTCCATATCTTTTCCGCTTGCGAAAAACGCAATCCAGACAAGGGGATTGAACCAGTGCAGGCAGAGAACCAAAAATCTCAGCAGCTTCATCAAATGATCCAACCGCTTAATATGTGTCTGTTCGTGGAGCAGAATATATTCCCGCTGCGCATCGGTAAGACCGGCCGGCAGATAGATTTTGGGACGAAATATCCCAAGGACGAAGGCAGTGTCAATCGCATGGGAAAGAAAGAGACTGTCCTGACAGCGCACAGCGGTTTTCAGCCGCCTTTTCAGCCGCAGCAGCGTAACAAGGCTGTAAGCCAGCAGCAAGGCAATACCGATCAGCCAAACCACACCCCAAACAAACGCCCAGGATTCCAGCGGATTTGCGCTGGCGGGCGTTGCGGCGGGAAGAAGCGCATTCGCCGAATCAGAGAGAATGACAGAGCCGCCATCCACCCGCGATGTTTGCGAAAAAGCCATCTCCTGCCCAATGGGGTTCGCCCTGACGGGCAAAAGGCTAAAGACGCTCTCAAACGAAAAAGGACAAAGCAATCGAAATAATACCGCAGCCCAAAGCGCATAAGAGAATATTTTGGGCGCTTTTTTCAAAAGCAGGCGGGCTAACAGTACACAGACGATAACGATACCGCCTGTGAAACTCATGCTTAAAATCCGCAGAAAGAGTTGAGCCAGCATCCTTATCCCTCCCTGTACCCGTCAATCAGGCGCTGTATTTCATCGATTTCCTTCCGGCTCAGCTTTTTTCGGCGAGTGAACGCCGCCAAAAATTGCGGAAGCGAGCCGTCAAAAGCGTCGGTTAGAAACTGCTCGCCCTGCGCGGCCCCAAATTCATCTTTGGACATCAGCGCGGTGACCGTGCCGTTGTTATTTTGAAAAATTTTGCGCTCGCACAGGCGTTTGAGCATGGTGTAAGTGGTCGTCCGCTTCCAGTCAAACTCTTTTTCACAAAGCTCTGTGAGGGTACGGGAACTCACCGGTTCCTTCTCCCAAATCATTTCAGCAAACTTTTGCTCCATTTCACCCAGCTTATATGGTTCCATCGGATTTTCCTCCTGTCGAATACCGTTAGACTATAAACAGTCTAACATGATTAGACATCAGGGTCAATAGAGAGCGGCGCCGCAAGCAAAAATTTTGATGAAAACAGAGAATCTATTTTCTCCATTTCAACGGGATCGCGATAGAGGGAAAAAGAATCCCGTGGTTCTATCAATATTTGGGGAGATCCATGAGGCCAAATATGAGCAGCAAAGATATTTGAATTACATTTTTGTTAACTTATAAAACTTACTATTAACTTTAAATAGTACAGAATCTCCGATAAAACCTAAGCTTATTAACAACGTGCTTTAAATATTATGTAAATTTTTTATTACTTATGTTGACTTAACTCTTATTTGTTTTATACTCAAGCCAAATAAACCCAAAACAACCAAATAATAGTAAGGAGGTCACATGATGAACGCTTTTACATCAAAAGAAACTGAAGAACGTATCAACAGCACCGTAGATCAGCAGGTTCAGGAAGTTGGAATTCCAAACAATGAAGATACGACCTTTGAAGACGCAGCCATCATCACCGAATATCCGGAAAAACGGACGGAAACCTCCAAGACCTTTTTGATGAGTGACGGCACATTTTTGGCCGCCTCGTATGATCAGCCGATTCATTACAAAGACGATTTGGGTTTATGGCAGGATATTGACAACACGCTCAGTGTAACAGACGCGAAAGCACCTGAAACATCTCAGCGGCTTATCAACAAGGCAGGCCGCACTTCCATCAGTATGGAAAAGGTAATCAAGCCGGAGGGCATCGTCGCCCTGAAAACAGATAAGCATTCGATCCGCTGGGGATTGGACGGTGCAAAGAAAGTCGCTTCTGAATTGGTGACGAAAAAAGCGCCAGCCGCTGAAAGCCATAACGATCAGTTCTTATGGCTGAAAAAATTGAACAGTGAAGTCATGTATCGTAACGTGCTTCCTGAAGTTGACGTGCAGTACCTGATTTTTGCTTCCTCTGTAAAAGAAAATATTATTTTGAAATCCGGGGATGCGCAGAGGAAATTCACGGAAACCTACCAAATCGGCTCACTGATTCCAAAGCAAAACAGCGATCAAACGATTGCTCTGTACGAAGCAGAAGACGCAAAGCAGGAAAACCCGATCTATACCATCAAAGCGCCTTCCATGACTGACTCTAAAGGTATCATCAGCACCGCGGTTTCCATGCGCATCCTAAAGC
>OBZU01000073.1_pt1 | contig 72116 bp, 57 predicted proteins | sample 1495561 | NCBI WGS metagenome assembly OBZU01 (sample SAMEA2580250, study PRJEB22360) | human gut metagenome | biome: human gut; feature: human-associated habitat; material: faeces | place: Denmark | collected 2008/2010 | reverse complement strand
TATCAAGGCGAGGCGGGGGGGCACCGTTTCCCCTACCTCTCGGATTTCCCCGGAGTCCGGCCGGCAGGAGCCGTACAGAATATTCATCAGAGTGCTCTTTCCTGCCCCGTTTTCGCCCAACAGAGCGTGAACACTGCCCGCAGACACCGAAAAGGAAATGTCGTCGTTCGCAACCACAAGCGGGTATCTTTTCGTGATACCGCGTACCTCCAATACAGGTTCCAATCCCTCGCCCCCTTTTCGTTTATTTTTCAGAGGGAGCCGAGGCTTCGGCAGCCAGTGAATTCACGTCGATTTTCCCCTGCGCCAGCTGTTCGGAAAGCTCCCGGAGCCCTGCTTTCTTCTCTTCTGTGATCTGGTCCTCATAAACTCCCGTAAAGTTGCTGAGATAGATTGCCTTTTCCGCAATGCCAAAACGGTATTCTTTTGCTTCCAGCTTGTCCTGCGCTGCAAGGTGCCCGGCTGCAACAATTGTCTGGCTCAGATCCTGCATCACATTGACAACAACGCTGTTCGGACCCGCGGCAAGCTGATCCCCAATTGCGCCGACATTCATCACACCTCGCTCTTCGCAGGCTGTGATGGCTCCCAGACTCGCGTGATCGGCATTCTGTGACAAAACGTCCACCCCCTTGTCGATCACAGACAGGGCGTTTTCCTTGACCTTGGCAGCATCCTCCAGTGTGCCACTGTACACCATATTCAGCTGAATCTTCGGCTCGATATACCTGGCCCCAGCCTTAAACCCGGCCACCGTCTGTTTCATCGGCGGGTTGTCTGTGCCCGTGATCAATCCGATATTTTTATTTTCACTCAGCACGGCACAGGTAGCCCCCAGCAAAAAGCCAAACGCCGTATTGTCGATGGCCGTGGCGGAAAGGTTCGGCTCCGCAACCTTCGTACCGTTTGAAATACAAAAGTAGGTATTCGGGTAATCCTTGGCTACAACGGCGGCCGCGTCGCTGAATTCATAGCCGTGGCCGATGATTAATTTATAGCCCTGGCTGGCATACCCTCGGAATACCTGCTCACAGTCGGATGCCTTAACGCTTTCGCTGTATTTGATTTCGGCCCCCAGCTCCTCGTGAAGCTGCTCAATGGCACTCAGCGCAAGAGAAGACCATCCCTTGTCATTGACGGTGCCGGGCAGGATCAGTGCGATTTTCAGCGCTGCGCCATTGTCTCCCCCGGTGGAAGCGGTCTGTGTTGTCTGCCCGCAGGATGCGGCGGAAAGGCACAATATGCAGGCCATCAGCAAAGCGACGATTTTTTGTTTCATACAACATTTCTCCTATCCAAATTTCAGTTTCAATGTTCTTGCGGATAAAACACACCCAGCGCGGCAGGGGAAGAATCGGTACGGACAAACCCGGCCTGCGCAAAAACAGTGAGTAAATATGGAATCATCAGGATAAACTGGAACGGCACATTGCTGCCCATCGCCTGCAGCCGGTACTGAACCGCCTCGCCCGTACCGTAGAGCAGCACGGCAAGCATCGTGCCGAAAGGCGTGTATCTTCCAAGGGAAACTGCTGCCATCGCAATATATCCCCGCCCATTGGACATGTTTTCAATAAAGAAGTCGAGCTGGCCAAGAGAAAGAAACGCACCGCCTGCACCGATCAGCAGGGCACCCAGAAAACAGCTGAGATACCGCGTACGGCAGACACTGTATCCTGCCGCCTCTACCGCAGCGGGAAATTCCCCTGCAGAGCGGATGCGGATTCCGGCGCGTGTTCGCCGGTAAAAGAAAGAAACGGCTGGTACCAGAAGAAACGCGGCAAATACAGGGAAAGGAAGACCAAACACCACCGACGCAAACCGGTCAAGCTTGGGCGGGTTCTGGTTCAGCCCGAACACGCCGCGGCTGAGCGTCGTTGTCAGCCCGCTGGCCAACAGATTGAACGCAACGCCCAGCACCACCTGATTGATCGGCAGGCGGACGGCAAACAGCGCGAAAAACATTCCGAAGGGAATTTCCACCGCGCAAAAACCATCCCGAAGCCCGCCGTAACAAGCATGGCAAACAAAAAGCCTGCCCAAACGCTGTGAAACGAAAAGGTGCCGATTACCCCGGCGAACGCCCCCACCAGCATCATCCCCTCCGCCGCCATATTGACAATGCCCGACGACTGCATCAGCAGTACGCCCAATGCCACAAACAGAATCGGGGTGGAGCAACGGATCACCGTCATCAGAAAAGCAGTTATCAGCTCCATTGGTCATACCCTCCTTTTCCGCAGAACAGGATATTTGGGCAGTCTGACCAGCATGGACAAAATGATCGCCGCCTGGATCACGTTAATCATTGCGAGCGGAACATGCGTCATCATCTGCAGCATATTCCCGCCGCTGCGCAGCCCGCCGAACAGAATCGCCGCCAGCAGTATCCCAACCGGATGGTTGCCGCCCAAAAGCGCCACCGCAATCCCGTCAAAACCGTATCCTGATGAAAAATCCTGCATCAGGCGGAACTGAACGCCCAGGATTTCCATACTGCCGGCCAGCCCGCCAAGCCCTCCGCTGAGCAGCATGGCAACCATCAGATCTTTTTTTACATTCATGCCCGCGTATCTTGCCGCATCCTGATTCTGCCCCACGAGCCGCATTTCGTAGCCGGCCGGCAGCCAGCGAAAAAAGATTCCGTACACAGCCAGTGCACACAGGGCGATCAGCAGCCCGATATGCAGGCGTGAGCCTTCAAACGGACGGATCAGACGGACGCTTTCATAAACCTGTGCCGACTGGGGATAAGCGCCGCCCGGCTCGCGCAGCGGGCCGCCGGCACAGTAATTGACAAACAGCACCGCGACATAATTCAGCATCACAGTGGTTATAATCTCGCTCGCACCATAACGTACCCTGAGAAAACCAACGATTCCACCCCACAGCGCCCCGCCCAGAAAACCGCACAGCAGCGCCAGCGCCACATGGAGCGCCGCCGGCATTCCCTGAAAATGGATTCCGGCCCATGTGCTGCACAAGGCGCCGATGTAAAGCTGGCCCTCCGCCCCAATGTTGATCAGCCCGCAGCGAAAAGCGAAAGAATAACTGAGTGCCGTAAAAATGAGAGGTGTTGTCTTGATCAGCGTCTCCCCCAGCTGCATCGGACCGCCGAAGGCGCCCTGAAACAGGATGGAATAAGCGGAAATACAGTTTTCTCCCACCAGTACAATCACGGCTGCTCCCACGATCAGAGCGAAAAGAACCGACAAGAATGGCCTTTGCATCTTCTGTAGCCCTTGTTTCAATATTGCCCCTCCCTTTTTGCAAATCGGCTCCCGTTTTTCTCTATGTGAAAACGGGCGGCTACCGGAATTTCCGCAGAGTGTTTCAAGTCCCGCGCTTTTACCGGCAAATGAAAACCAAAATGTTATTGATTTCATCGATGATTTTTCTGGATTTTTCCTTTTTACATTGCTATAATAAAAATGACATAACGTCAATACATCGTTTGGGGTTATTCCCGGCGATTTTACGGAGGCTAGTGGAAATAATGATGCCGCAGTTTGAAAAATCCCCCTATTATTTACAAATACGCGAAAAAATTTTTGAAAAGATTGTTTCGGGCGAATACAAGGCCGGGGACAAGCTCCCTTCGGAGGATGCTTTGGCTTCCGCTTACGGAGTCAGCCGCATCACGGTCAACAAAGCCTTGTCGGAGCTGCTCAATCAGGGTCTGCTGACCCGTTCGCAGGGACATGGAACCTTTGTCAGCAAGCTGAGAAAAGAAGGGAAATCCAGCGATATTCTTGGCCTCTTTACCTCCATGGAGCGAAAAGGCTTTCGTATTTCCTCCCAGGTGCTGGAGCAGAAAATGATAACCCCGCCGAAAAGCGTTGCGCAGGAAATGAAGGTTCCGGTATCGCGCGAGCTATTCTATCTGAAACGCCTGCGCCGTGTCAACGGGCTGCCGATCGTCCTGCAGTCAACCTACATTGCACTGGGCACAGCCGGTGAACTGCTTAAAGAAGATTTTTCCACTCAGTCGCTCTACCAGACGCTGCGCAGCAAATATGACTGCATCATCACCCGGGCGGTCGACCGTGTGGAAGCTTTGATTCCCGACGGAGAAATCTGCCGGATGCTGGAACTCCCCGCAGAGACCCCGGCCCTTTCCACACGGCGCCTTTCCTCCGATCAAAACGGCGTGCTAGTGGAATGCACCAGCAGTATTTACCGAAGCGACCAGTACGAACTGGAAATTGAATACCACGGATAACAGCGCAAAAGACAGGCCACAAACAGGGCCTGTCTTTTTTGATTGAAAGCCAGAAACCCTGCCGGGTCTAATCTAGGCATTTTGCTGCCGGCGGGCGCGAAAGCAAAAGAAACGGGGAAATGTGTCCAAGCAAAACGCGCCTGCTGGCAGCAATTACCTCCCAAAAACCATTTGGGCTTATTGGCAAAGCCGGTTTAACTCGGTACAAAACCGGCGGGTACGCGCCAGCGCTTTCTTATTCTGCGCAGCGGGGAAACTGTCTGTCTTGCAGGCATAAACACTCCCGACAATGTCCTCAACCCCCATATGGTCAAAAGCAATGTCTGTAACACCCTCCAGCACAAGGCGCATATTGACCCATTCTCCGCCCGTTGTGACCAGAAGAAGACCGTGTTTGACCTTATCCGGCGATGAAAGGCTGTTTTTTTGAATATTGCGGGAAGACCAATAGCTCTGCAAACGTGAAATCAGCGTAAACAGCGGCGCGCTCATAATGCCAAAATGCATCGGAGTCGCCAGAATCACCGTGTCGCTGCGTTCAATCTCTTCATAGACCGACTGCATATCGTCCTGAATTGAACAGCCGGCTTTATGAAAACAGTATTTGCAGTCCTTACAGGGTGCAATATTCATCCGGTAAACATCCATTACCCTGACGTCGCCCTCCAGAACAGACTGCGCCTCCTTTACAAGGGCCATTGTTTGGCCGTCCTTTGCGGGTGATCCGTACAAAATCAGGGTTTTCATACCGGGACTTCCTCCTTTTCCATCACCTGTGGCACTTCGTGCATCTCTGCCTCCGGGCGCAGGCTGCTGTCGGGATCGGCTTTTTTCGCTGCAAAGGCCAGCACAAAGAAGAACAGTGCCATGACGACATACAGCATGGAAAAAGTCGGGGCGGCATTGATCATCACACTGGGCGCATGCATCAGTCCAAAGAAGGAGCACCCCGCGCCGACCAGAAATGTTACGCCGGTATTCAGCCATTTGCGGTCGATAATAAAAACGATTGCTGAAACGTAAATCAAGGCAACGCACATGGAGCCCTGTGCCAGAGATTCAAACCCGCTGGGGATTCCAGCGTTCGCATAGTCAGACAGCGTCACGTTCAGATCGGAAGCACCCGCGAATCCGGCCGTAAGCGCCGCATTTTTCGCGGCGGAAACCGCGCTGCCGATTTTGCCCCAGATCAGCTCGAACAGCGGAATGCCGACACCCACGATTACTGCGGGATAGTATTTTTTATGAATCACTTCAAAGGATTGTGCTCCGGTGCAGATACCGGCATAAATCAGCATAACAAGCGTTGCGCCCACAGGGATGATCGCCGTGGCGATCGCTACCAAACCGGTGGCGCAAAGCAGCAAATAAATGATGCCTGTAAACAGCGGGTAGCTGGTGCCGGCCTGCGCTTTTTTCCAGGCGGGATGGCCCCAGTAGAAATTCATGGGGAACGGATTACCAAACAGGGACCCCAGTATGTTCGTTCCGCACAGACCAAGCAGGCAGGTGCGCACTTCATAATTTTCGTCACTCTGCAGAGCCTGCTCGACGGACTGCATGACAGCAGTCACATCCGCAAATACGAAAGCAACGACCAAAGGCAGATAAGTCAGCGCAATTCCAAACACCTGCCCGTTGAGGATGCCAAACTGCGGGAAGGGCACATAAAATCCTACGGTCTGAAACGATTCCTGCAGACCGGCCACACCCATTACCCCTGTGACCCAGGCAATCATGGTGCCAAGGGCGATGGCGACAAACGCCGGAGAAAGCCTTTTCAGGTTTACTCTGCCGAAATAAAAAACAAACAACACAAACAGGGTGGGCACAATCACCCAGGGTGTTGCAAAGCCCTGTCCCAGAGAGGCCAGCACCAGCCACGCCAGCGAACCGCCGACCAGCGCACCCATCAGCGCTTCTTTCGGCACATAGCGCAATATAAAGTTGATGGCAAAGGCGCAGATCAGCATAAAAGCGGAATACAGCAGGCTGGCTGCCACTCCAACGCCCCATGCCGTGATGGCGTCTCCGGTGGAAAAGTACACCGGCACAATAATGGCATTCAGCCAGACAAAAAACGTACCGCCCGAAATGCCGCCCGGCAACGCCGTAATGTTTGGGTTCCCTGTTTTGCGGGCCTGATGGCGCGCATACAGGGTGCTGAACAAAAGCATCAAAAATGCAGCGAAGCCAATAGCGACCACAATTTTACCAAAAACGATTTCTTGAGGCATTTTAAGTACGCCGACCAGTACGCTAACCCCAACCAGGATTTTGGTAAAGCCGTCAAAGAATACGCCGATGGTTGCATCAAAATCTCCGCTTTTGACCCAAGGGATAGAAATCTGCTGTTGATTGCTGTTCATGATGATTCCCTCCTGGCTAATTTAGTGATGACGGATAGTGAAAGAGATACCTGAAATATTGAAAATACTCATTATAGACATGCTCCTGCAACAGCTGCATATGCGGATGGAGCTCCGAGGAAAATCCCTTTCCCGCTTTGCCGATGGTCATGGTGTCACCGCCGCCGATGTACACCCCCGACTGATTCAGGAAGAACTCATCCATCAGCCCCTGCGTAACCAGATAATGGGCATACCCGGGGGATTCGACGAGAAGCCTGCGGATTCCTAAACCGCGTAGCGCGCGCAGGACAAGCGGCGTATCCGGCATGGAGTTTTCCCCGCTGACCAACACATGGAGCTGCGTTTCCCCGCCCCTTGGCAGCCACAGCTTGAGTTCTTCCTCCGGCTGAGAAGCATCCGCCGAAGAAATTTCTCCGGCAAAATGAGCTCTAACATACTCCAGCCCCTGCGGGGAGGTAACGAACACCACGGGGATCTCTCTGCTGCGCAGGAGTGCATGGTCCAGTGGAACATCCCTTGCGTCGAGCGACATGACCAGATTCAGAGGGTAACGGGGATACCGGGCCCACAAGCGATCCCGCTGCATGCCGGCGTCCAGACAATACATGGCGTAATCCGGGTCTGTTTTTAAAGAATTGCCGCCGATGAGCGATGCGTCGCCGACTGCACGCAGGGCGTTCAGCAGCCAAAAATCCGTATCGCGTCCCGCCCCGCCCCGTTCGTTTTTTGCCGCCACATAGAAAGCGCTCGGCTGGTCGGCATAGGCCATTCTGCCGTCGACGGACATTACAAACGACGCGTACAGATACGGCCTTTCCTCCGGTGCCTGCGGAAAGCGCAGCGGCTCGCCGTACACCTGCTCCACAATAGGAGACGGAACCGGGATCTCCCGGAAGGTTTCCAGATCCTCACTCCGATAAATCGAACGGATTCTGATCTGCTCATAGTCAAACGGTACTGTGTTCAAGGGTTCCCCTCCTTTTGTCCGGCCAGGGCCTTATCCCAATCCATCAGATGCTCGTACATCACACGGTGGGTATGATACAGCTCATCGTAAATGCGGGCATTTTCCGGATTGGGAGAGATCACACGGTTATTGCCAAACCAAACATCGGTCAATACGGAATACTCCCCGATTTCTCCGCTGCCGTACAGAGCGAGAAACGCAATGCCGAGGGCGGTGGAGCTTTTGGGATTGATTGAAAGCTCGCTTCCCAGCACATCTGCAATCAGGCCGCAGACCTCGGGGGAATTGGCTCCTCCGCCGAATACATTGATCTGCCGGATCGGCAGGGACAGCGTTGAAATATTATAGCGGGCATTGAATGCGATCCCCTCCAGCATGGCACGGTACATATGGAACCGGCTGTGCCGCCCGCGGTAACCAAGCATAAATTCGGAATCCGGGCCGAAAAAGGAATTTGCCGTTTGCAGCTTGTAATGCGGAAAATACCACAGGCCTTCCGCCCCCGGCTCGATCTGATTCATCAGCCGATCCATCTCGCCCCAATCATCATAGCGGAACGCTTCTCTCAGGTGGGAAATGCTCTCCCCAAACGAAAGGATGCGGCCCACAAAATGCCCCCTTCCCGGCCCGTAATGAGGCACGGCCGTATACTCGCGAGGACTTTTTTCGGCGTAAATCACCGTTGCGGAGGTGCCGAGGTACAGCATCAGATGCGCTTCGTTATACGCGCCTCCGCCCAGCATGGAGGCAAAGGTATCTCCTACTCCGGCAATCACCTTTGTTTTGGTGGAAAGGCCGGTTTCTGTCGCGGCCGTGCTGGAAACGGTACCCAAAACCCGCACAGCGGGCGACGGCTCCGGCAGCAGCTCCGGCGAAAGCCCGAATTCCTCAAGGGCTCCCTTTTTCCAGCTCAGCGCCTCTTCGTCGAACACACCGCCGACCATGCAGGCCGCATCATAGTCGATTGCGGGCACACCGGTCAGGTGGTAAGCGATAAAGCCGTGCGGAACAAATACCTTCCATGTTTTTGAATATGCCTGCGGCTCGTACTTTTGGTACCAGAGCAGCTTGGGGAGCAGATGCCCGTGAGAAACCGGAGAGGGAAGAACCCGGTTGCACAGAGCGACCTCTTCGACCGCACGAGTATCGGTATGCAGGATCGCCTGATGAACCGGCTCTCCCCGCGAATCTACCGGGCACAGGGCCGGAATCAGCCCTGTGACGCCGATCGTCAGAATTTCTTCGGGAGAGGAGACAACCGACAGGAACTGTCCGGCCGCCTCGCAAAACTCCCACCACCACAGCTGCATCGATTCTTCCTGATAGCCCGGCTTTGCCACCTCTATGCCGTGCTCATGCTGATACCGGGCCACCACATTCCCCCGCAGATCTACCAGCACAGCCTTCGAGCTGAGGGTACCAATATCAAACCCCATCGAATAGCCTTTCAAGACTGCTCCTCCTTTTCCATCAGCACCACCGCGCGGTAAGAAGACTCTTTCGGAGCTTCATAGAGCGCATCCTCTAGTTTTTCAAACGGGAAGCGTGAGGTAATCAGTCTTTCCAGATGAAGAGACCGGTCCGCCAGCAGACGGGAAGCGATTCGGATACTTTCCTTCGTATGTTTGGTGACTCCCGTCACGGTAATTTCACGATAATGAAACAGCTTGGGATCCAGAGTGATCAAGTCCTCGGCTTTGGTGCCGCCGTAGATGACAAGCGTTCCGCGGATGGCAAGCGATTGAATCGCGGTTTCGATCGCCGCCTTTCCTCCCGCCGTAAAGAATGCCTTTTCCACACCCCGCCCTTCGGTCAGCTTCTGAATCTCTTCAGACACATTTTCCGTCAGGGGGTCAAACACGTAATCCGCACCGAACTCAAGCGCCTTCTCCCGGCGCAGCGTGCTCGGCTCGCTGACAATGACCGTCAGTCCGCGGTGCTTTGCCAAAAGCACATGCAGGGCCCCCATTGTTCCCGCCCCGCAAACCAGGGCAAAATCGCCCGGGAACACATTCGCCATATTCAGGCTGTGCGTCACGCAGGAAAGCGGTTCGCCAAGTGTCGCCGTTTCAAACGGAATATCGTCGTCGATCCGATACACCTCGTAGCCCTTGGCCAGAAAAAGCTCCGCAAAGCCGCCGGGGCCGTCCGCCTGTGGAATCTTGCGCACATCCTTTGCGTTTTCACACTGATTGTCGTATCCGCGGCGGCAGTAGTAGCATTCTCCGCAGCGGGCCAGGCTGAGCACGATCACCTTATCCCCCGGCACGAGCTTCTGCGCTACCGCAGAACCTACCTTTTCTACCACACCGCTGATTTCGTGCCCCCCGGCAAAGGGAAACCCCTTTGATCTTCCATAAAAATAGCCCTGTTCAAAAGTGCAGACACCGACTGCCCTGACCTTAACCAGCACCTCGTCCTCCTGAATGGGTGGAAGCTCCACATCAACAAACTCAATTTTTTTTGGTTCCGGAAAAACAGCTGCTTTCATAACCGAACTCCTTTCCTCTTTTCTGAAATCAAAGCCGGCATTTTCATTTTATACTTTGCAGAATCTCATACGCTTCCTCCGCACCGGCGTTCTCATGAACAATCGCGGCCAGCGCGCGCGTCATACCCACAGTATTCCCTGCGCCCCAGATATTGCGTCCGATTGCCACGCCGCTGGCCCCCGCGTCCATCGCCTCGCGGATTGAAGCGAAGAACTCCCTGACATCGTCCGTTTTGGCTCCGCCGAGAACGATCAGAGGGACAAACGTTTCTTGAACGACACGTTCGAAACCCGGCGCAAAGCCGATCTTCATAAAGTCGCACCCGATTTCGCAGGCGATCCGCGCGCCGCGGGCAATATGATCCAGCGTTTTCAGCTCTTTGCCGGAATCGAAGCCGCCGGGAACCGCTTCCGCACATACCGGCATCCCAATTGCATCGCACTGCTGAATGGCATGCGACAGATGCGGATAGGTGGGCTCTTCCACTCCCTGCCCCTGACCCACATTGATCATGACGGCATCCGCCCCCATGCGCAGCGCATATTCCGTATCGAACGCGATTCTGCTGTCGTGGCCCGCCCCCAGATAGGTGGGCGGCAGATCAAGGCGGGCGATATAACCGATTCCCGACAGCTCCGCGGCAAACCGACGCGCCACGCCAAAGTTGACCAGCGCCGCATCCGCGCCGCCTGCGACAATCTGCTCTATGGTCTTCCCGGGATTCTCCAGTCCGGCGGAGGCCCCGTTGAAGGTTCCGTGATCCATTGCGACCACCAGTGTTTTTCCATCTTCCCTGAAAATCCTTTTCATTCTTCTTGTCTTGTCCATTACTCCGTCTCCTCTTTCTATGAAGTGATGTGTGCGTTTTTATTCTGCGTCATAACGCATGCGATAGCGGGTGTAGATAAAATGCGGGCTGTGCATGTGTATGGAGAGAATTTCGGAGTGCGGGTGACGAAACGACGGAAAGGACTCTGCCATGGTGCCGATTCCCGTGGCTTTGCCGCCCACAAAGATGCACGAGGTCGTAATGAAAATCTCATCCAGCAACCCCTCACGCATCATCAGGTGGCAATAAGAAGGGGATTCCACCAGAACCCGCTTCATTCCCATCACACCCAGCACGGCCATCATTTGCGCCGCGTCGGTTTCGGTTCCCTCGCCGGTCTCCAAAACGGCAATTTTATCTGGATTTTCCTGAATCAGCCGTTGAATTTCACGCCTGTTTTCCTCACTGTCTGCTTTGGGAAGTAAATAGTAGCGGTATGGGATCTCTTCCACAAGCGCTTTCAGCCCGCTCGGTGAAGTCACGATCAGGAACGAAACTTCGGGGCAATGAAAAACCTCATTCTCGTAAGGGATGCCTTTTCCGCTGCGGGTAACCACCACCGTGTGGGGCGCTTCGCTCATTCCCGCCGCGCGCCGAGCCTTTAACAGATCCGGATCATATGTACTGCCAGAATAGGTCGGCTCTTTGACCATGGTACCGCTGCCGATGATAATGCCGTCACAGTTGGCGCGCAGCAGGTTCAGCATCCAGAAATCCGCGTCTGCCCCCGTCGGGTCAAGTAAATTCTTTTTTGCGATCAAAGGTCCGACCTCGTCATCCTCAAATGCGATTTTTCCGTCAATCGACATCACATAAGAGGCGTATGCCAGCGGACGCTCCGCAGGCATCTCTCGAAAAAGCAATGGTCCGTAAATTTCATTTGCCTTTTCACTGGGAACCCCTTTTTTCCCGTATTCTTCCGGAGGAATGTTTTCGTAAATCCGCTGCAGGCGAATTGCACTTTTATCAAAAGTGATTTGCGGAATGGCCATTTTTAAACCCCCTATTGTATAATTGTATATACGTATATATTACTGTTTTTTTATTATAACACTGTCGGTCAGATTCATCAAGTAAACTGTAAAATAATGATTGTTTTTGTATGTTTGCACAACATTAAATTTCTTATTTCGCGATTTCAGCAAATAAAATTTTCGAATTTTTCTCTTTTGAATAACAAACTCACATAGAATTCATGCATTTTTATGTGCAGCGGACTGTACAGCTATTATACTGGGCCTGGCTCTTTGTTTTATATCAGCACGGCATTTGTGGCGAGATGTCTTTTTCTAGAGAAGTATATAAGGCTCTAGAAAGCCACACGAGACCCAATGACAATTTTTGAAATTTTTATCGATCACCACACTAACCACTCCAGAATGAACAGTCATCATAAAGTCCCATGCATTTCTCCAATGCTGCTGTTATTCTGCTCCTGTTTCTGCGGCTGCCGGGCATGCTGATTTTCCTGCAACAGAACAGCACCCTCTGATGCGTTTTTTTCCTGCATCAGAGGGTGCTGCGTCATTCTTCTCTTTCCTTTTTGCGATTTTGTAACGACTTTGAGTCTGTCTGAGCTGTCTTGTTCAGAAAACGGCAGAGGACAACCTTCGAGCTACTCCCTGACGTTTTTCTCATAGGACAATCGGAAAAACTCATAAACATAGGAAGAAAGAGGCAACAATGAATGCAAAAGCGCATATCGGTATCAGACCTTACAAACATCAACATCGAAAACAGTTAAAAAGGAGGATTTGCTTGACGTAATGGGTTTCACATTCGATAGTACGGTGCCGCAGGAGCAAAGAGCAGCCCGGATAACAGCGGCAGTTAAAAATCCTTCCTGTTTTCGCGTGGGAGATATGGACAGAAAGCCGGAATGCCCGGAGGACACTCAGCCTTTTAGAACACCTTTATCGCCTTCCTAAAACATAAGAAAAGCGCCCTGTGAAGCCGGTTTACAGGCCACGGTACCATTGTTCGCATGACGCAAAACAGAACACTCTATTGCAATTTGCTTGGAAGGAGGAAACATGGCACGCACCAAAAACAGAGGTATGGAGAAAACGACATCTATACCGAATATAACCGGTCTTACAGAACCCGTTATTTAAGGAAAACTGCAAAAACCACTATTCTATGTGGGATAAGGGGAATATTAAAATAGCAGCTATCAGATTACACGGGATATCACCCGGGTTGACAAGATGGGCTGTATCTCGGTATCTGGATAGCATTGGGGCAAGTTCGAGCCATCGCCAAAATCTCCATTCCCTTACGAAATAAGGAGCGGGAAAAATTTCTTGCTTATATTTTAAAAGAGCTTTATAATAAATATAAACTTTCACATGGATGCGCTGGTTTTCTTTTCTAATGGTGGAAACGATGTGGGGCCTGCGAAAACTCGATATTAGTTTGATGCCGGATGTCACGAAAATGGTTGATTATCTTCTTCTCAGTGTGGACAAACTATCCCCCACAGATGTTTTGAAGTATCGATTCATAGATGGTTTCTGGCTGGCAATCCACTCCTTTGGAACCGAGCCAAAATTGAAGGTGTACTATTTGTCCGATAGGCCGAAAACGGAAAAGAACAAGAGCTCGACCGATTGAACCATTTAAAAAAGAGAAATGGTTCATTGACAATTAGTTAAGGAAAATGGCTCAAATAACCAAGGGGTGTGGAGTTATGAATATTATTCTGTTGTCCGGCGGTTCGGGGATGCGGCTTTGGCCGCTGTCGACCAGCACCCGTTCAAAGCAATTTTTAAAGCTGTTGCAGGATGAGAACGGCAGACCGGAATCAATGGTGCAGCGGGTTTATCGTCAGCTTTTGGACGCGAGGCTGAAAACGAATCATATCTTGATGGCAACCGCCGCTCCTCAGCAAGAGGAGATTCTGGGGCAGCTCGGGAATGGGATTGAAATTGTTGCGGAGCCAGAGCGCAGAAACACTTTCCCCGCCATTTTGCTTTCGGCCGCTTATCTGCACTTTGAAAAGAAGTGTTCTCCAGAAGAAGTGGTTGTCGTCATGCCGGTGGATACCTATACGGAACCGGCATATTTTAATGTTCTCCGCCGAATGGCGGAGGCTGTCGGCAATGGCCTCGCCGACTTGGTGCTGATGGGAATCAAACCATGGGAGCCTTCCGAAAAATACGGTTATATGGTTCCGAAATCCGGACAAGCAGCTGGGGTAATCCCAATTGATCGGTTCGTGGAAAAGCCGAGTGCAGATATTGCACAGAAGATGATTGCGGACGGCGCAATGTGGAACGGCGGCGTATTCGCCTTTCGGCTTGGGTTCCTGACGGAAATCACCGAAGCGATAATCCATCCGGTCAGTTTTGAGGATATCCGATGCCGATACCATGAGTTAACCAACGAAAGCTTTGACTACGCTGTGGTGGAAAAAGCCAAATCTGTCGCTATGATCCCTTTTGACGGGCTTTGGAAAGATCTTGGTACATGGAACTCTTTAACAGAGGAACTCTCTGCCGAGCAAATTGGGAAAGCGATTGTAAGCGAGGATGTGCAAAACACCCATATCATTAACGAGCTGAATGTTCCAATTGTGGCAATAGGCACCAGCAATCTCGTTGTGGCGGCCAGCCATGAGGGAATTCTGGTTGCAGATAAGGAAAAAAGCGCTTCTCTTAAGAAATACATTCCCCCCGCCCCGCGCCCTATGTACGAGGAACGCCGCTGGGGTGAATATCGCGTGATCGACCGTACTGAGCTGCCAGATACCAACAGTCTGACGAAGCATCTGTTTATCAAAGCCGGGTCAGCCATCAGTTACCAGCGGCACGCCATGCGCGATGAAATATGGATCTTAATCGACGGTGTGGGCGAGCGGGTGATTGACGGACAAAGAAAGAGGGTCGGCCGGGGGGATTTGGTACAGATCAAGAAAGGCCGTCTTCATGCAATTTTGGCCATTACGGATCTCCAGATGATTGAAGTGCAGATCGGTACAGAGCTGACCGAAACAGACATAGAACGATTTGACTGGGATTGGTAAGGAGTTGCCTCATAAAATATCAGGGATGCAGCAAAATGAGAATTGCTGCATCCCTGTTTTATGTACCGAAGACAGTTGCGATTTCGCCAAATGGAGTCAGGGTCATACGGTGACGGATTTTTTCGGCAAGCACCTCGTCTGTTTTGGGTTGCGATTTCACTTTTCCTTCGCGCGGTGTTTTTGTTTCTCAAGCTGTGAGCTTATAAAAAAACAGAGCCATTGCGCGTGCTTCACGCTCGCTTTGGCTCTGCTCTTTTCAGCCTGGTATACCGTAACTTCTCTTTTCCGGCAGACTATCTGCCGTTGTCGTCTTTGCCGAAATCATCTTCGATATCTTTGGGCGCCTCTTCCAAAGCCCTTCCGGCGTCCTTGTTGATCGTTTCCATCTTCTTTTTCGCCTTTTCAAACCGGCGGGGGGTTCTGTAAACCTTAATGATTAAAAGGATGATTGCTAAGACAAGGATCAAAATGGCAAGCAGCCCTCCCCGGGAAATACCCGTTGCCCGGACGATTTTACCGAGGAAACGATCTATACTGAACGGAAGATTTTCCGCCGCCTTGCCAACGGTGCTGTCAGCAGCCGTAACGTTTGTCACTGCCTTTTTCCCATCAATCAGTGAGATCGTACCGCTCAGTTCATTCAGAGCTTTGCGTTCCGAAACGAACTCCTTCAGAACGCCTTCCATCCCGGGCGGGCAGGTGACGACATACACCTTTCGATAGAAGTTCCAGGGTGAACGCACCGCCTGTATGATAATTTTGTTTTGCAGCGCTTCTGCTGAAACCACAGGATCTTTGGAAAGAGCAAAGCCGTCTTTCTGAGGCACAACATTCAGAAGATCGGAGATTTCCTTCGGAATTTGAAGGTTGTCATTGGTGCCGAGGATTAAAATATCGGAAGACTCTTTCAGTTTGGAGTCCAGATTGTTCGCGTACTCCCAGCGGTATGCACCGGAATTCTGCCCGGCCCGGCAAACCAGCCCGACCGCAGCTTCCATCATCTTCTGAGAGGTATTCGAGGGAGCACAGAGAATCGCCGTTGGCCAGCTTTCACCCGAAGGTCCTCCAAAGCTTGGAAGCGGCTGAATGGTGGGCGGAATTCCCGCATCCCCCGGCTGAAAGTAAACGACAGAATCTTTGTCGATCACCGTCCACGCGACATCATAATAATCCTTCGAGCAGTCTACCTTTCCCAAATAGTTGTAGCACTCCACCTTAACGTCAAAGGAGCTCTTATCCAAGGCTGCGGGCGGGATTTTCACCTTGATGGAACCGCCCTCCGCGTTGGAGTCCGAAAGCTGAATACTGTCGACCGCGGTTCCATCCACATGAACGGTAAGCAACGAAGTATCCCCCACAAGCGCCTTTGAATGGCGGAAATGAATCTCCAGATAAGAATCCGGCCCGCTTTGAACACCCTGCGGCTGCTTCAGCGTGTAGTTGACCTCCTGATGGAACGCTCCTGCCAGACTGGCGGTGTCGTAGCCAAAGTCAGAGAGCTTGTAATACCCATCCTCATTTTTAACAAACCCCGTTCCGACATTACGCAGATCGGTGGAGATTGCGGCAGTGCCGCCGGAAAGCTGTGCGAGATAGTCCCTGTGAGTGAAGAAAGCCGCCGTTTTGGACAATCCCGCCGCATTCGCTCCGTAAAGAGACAAGTCGCAATACTGATTGTTTCTTGTAATAGAAAGATATCCGTTCTCCCCATTTAGGGAAGGTATCGCAGCCATATCCCGGGGCTTTTGGGAACCAAGCCCGATACGAATCCGATTTTGCTCAGTTGCGGCGGAGCTGCCCTGCGACACGACAAAGCCAACGGTGCTCTTTGACGGATATGCCGCGCCGATGGCAGAAGCGGCAGTCAGCATGGCGGAGCGGACATCCGAGTTCTCCCCGGATGGAAGAATAAACTCGGCGGCGAGTCGATCCCCTTGATTCACCTTGTCGAACATGTAGGGCAGCGCAGTGCCGAGAACGGGATCGCCCATCCGCAAAACGTCCAAATTCAGCCGGGAGGTTGTTTCCAGCCGCACCCAGTTTGCGGGGTTGTCAATATCGGCGCAATCGCCAAGAATGGTGCGCTGTGCGGTTACAATCCGAAGCTCATTGAGCGTGCCGTCTGTCTTCAGGCTCTTTGCAGGGATGGGCACCACCCACATTCCCCCCCGCTTTTTGACAATATCCAAAATGCGTGCGGTAGCGATCTGCTGATTCCCCAGGAACAGCGTCACGGTGGAACGGTCATCGATCAGCGTCTCCGCAGCGGTCATACCCAGAGAAAGGCTGCATTGATCGCCAAGACTGGTACCGTTTGGTATCCGAAACCAAAACGAAGTGATATTGCGCGGCAGATTCAGAGACTGCGGCTCGTCAAACAAAGGAGCCGAAACCTTTTGCGCATCTGCGTAAGGCGCCGCTGTTTCGGAGGCGGCATAGGCCGTGCCCGCGCCCGAAAACAAAAGAATGGCGGCCGTTAACACAGACAGAAACCGGGATATTCCCTTAATGCGATTTCGTTTCATGCAATGTCCCCTTACTTTCCAATGAATTACTTGGCACACTTTTATCCTTCCGGTTTTTAACCTGTTCTTCGGTGAGCAGTTGTTCAATGTATTGCAGGTGAGCAACGTCGGAGTGCTCCGTCAGGCCGTGGTGGGTCTTTTCCCAATAATGGGGTTTAACGATCAATTGAATCAACGCCTTGTAGGCTGCGACGCTCATTAAAATCCAGTACAGCGGGGTCAGCAACCCCGACCGAATCAATCCGTAAGAAAAGGGTTGATCTTTCTTAATCGCGCAATCACGAATCACATAATACGTACCGACGATATTCATGTACATAAAGATAAAGTTGCCAAGAATCAGCTGAATCACCGAGATATAGTAAATTGGCCCCGGGAAAAACATCTGTACCCAAAAAGGATGAAAGATCAGCCAGACCACCATCATGCCCCAGAAGATGGGGTTGAGCAGCGGAAGCAACGGAGTTCCCAAAATCATGGCCAGATACCCGAGCATTCCCCGGAACCCTACCTGGCGGTAAAATTTAGCCGGCTCACGCATATGCACGAAAAAGGTTTGCATATAGCCCTTAATCCAGCGCGAGCGTTGGCGCACCCAGTTCCTGACATTGCTGTTGGCTTCCTCCCAGGTGCGGGAATCCAGTATCGCGGTTTTATACCGATGCTTGTAGAGCCGGATGCCAAGATCCGCATCTTCGGTTACGTTGAAAGGATCCCAGCCGCCGACCTGCCTCAAAAAGTCCATTTTGAAGTGATTGGAGGTTCCCCCCAACGGGATGGGAATATCCATCTGCATAATACCCACCAGCAGCAGCTCAAACCACATGCTGTACTCCTGCGTAAACAGTTTGGTGAGCAAATTTTGCCGGCTGTTGAAATAATTGAGCTTGGCCTGAATGCACACATATTCCTCCGGCAGCTTTTGAAAGGCCAAATAAGCTTTTTTCAATTGATCCCTCTCAGGTCTGTCCTCCGCGTCGTAGATGACTACATACTCCCCTTTCGCCTGCAGCAGCCCATAGTTGCAGGCCTTTGGCTTCGTCTGCGGCATGGATGCCGGTACGACGATGGGGGTAAAGTAGCTGGGCAGCCGCATCGCGCGAACCAATTCAATGGTTTCGGGATCATTTTCCTCCAGCAAAATACGAACGTCTAATTTGTATTTGGGGTAGTCGAGATTTTGAATTCTTTTCAAAAGATGAGGCAGCACTTCTTTTTCCTTATATACCGGAATGAGCAGGGTGTATACCGGCAGCTTGGTCTCATCCACAGCGGCCACCTCTTCCGGTGAAAAGCGCAGCTGCGCATTGTGACGGGCGCCTTTGATGACCATCCAAAATTTCGCGATTGCCATCGCAAGATAGATAATTTGAAAAATGATCACCAGTATGAGTAGTGTGACAAACCAGTTTGCCGCCAAAGACACGACAAACACAGCGAGGAGCACCAACAGCGTAACCAGCTGTGGAGTGGTAAAGGTCTCAATCGCGGAGTTTTCAGGCTGTTCATCGTAGAGGGCGAACACGCTCCCCAGAATCTCATCACGGCGGTAAGCCTGCTCCCAAAACCGCAGCCGTTCCGCATTGGTCATCAGGACCTGCTCAATGGGTTTTTCCAGATATGCCTCAATGTCCTTAACGGCAGCTTCGCTCAGCTTGGATTCAACGGCAACAACGGTATACTGCTTTTCTTCCCGAATTACAATGGCTGCGTACCGATTGGCAAGCCCGTAGGGCAGAGCCTTCACATCCGACAAGCGCACATCGCTGCCCAGCCTGCCGATTTCCCCTTGTGTTGCCAGAGCGCGGTATAACTGCTCCTCCGTAACATATTCCAAAAAGAGCAGAATCTCCCCCAAGCGCCCGCCGCTGCGCCTTTGAGTTTCCAGCGCGGTATCCAGCTGTTCCTGCGTAATAATACCCAAGCGCAGCAATTCATCCCCCAGCCGGCCCTTGGGCGCAACACGCTGCGCCAGCGCGGAATCCAACTGCTGAGCAGTCAGAAAGCCGAGGGAAACGCAGATCGCACCCAATCGTCCGCCATATTTTTGCTGGTAGCGAAGCGCCTCCGCCAATTGTTCACGGTCAATATAACCGTGACCGATCAAAACTTCGCCCACTGTCGCCCCGGGACTGGTGAAGATGAAACGAAAAAGCTGTTCTCCCGTGATGATTCCGTGATTGACCAGAGTTTCGCCCAGCAGGGTGTTCTCCTGCTCTTGCCACAAAAGCGCGTCGGCCAGCTGCTCCTTGTTGATCAGGCCAGCCCGCACCATTCGTTCCCCTAATCCATGCAGATTTTTTTCCATCCCAACACCCCCTTTCATTTGAGTACTTTGTAAATCTTATATCCCTCAATAGAGGTGACTTCTTCACACCATTTCTCCCCGTGCCAGTAGAGGTTGGGATAGGCGATGTTCAGAGCATCCATATTGCCGTAGCCCCCTATCTGCGGCACAATCACATAATCAATGTTATGCCCCACAGGGTCCGCCACCGCCTCCGCAAATTCCGGTGTACAGCTGATCACCAGATTGTCCACGTCATCCACGTTCATAATGGCATAATAGGTCAGATAGGAATCCATCAGAATTCTTTTATCCTGCAGGTGGGTATTAATATAATCCGCAATCTGCTCGGTGTGCGCCGGAACCATGTACAGAGTATCCTCCCTCATCAGGGAAGAATGCTCAAACGCCCAGGCAAAATAGGCGCTGTTAAAGGCCAGCACCGCGCAGAGGATAACCGTGGCTGCCCGTCGCGCCGCCTTTTTCAGCACAGAAAACTGATAGGGCATCCACGCTGCGGCCAGCATCAAAGGATAGCAGAGATACCGCACATAGCCGCCCGACGAGCCCCTGGCGATCATAAAAAACTGAAAGATAGAAAGTCCCAGCGTTACCGTCATCATAACAGCGGTATCGGAGCTCAGGAATGTTCCCGACATCAGCCGTACCAAGAGCAGCCCGGCAAGGACAAACAGAAACGGCCAGATTCTGGCCCACACATAGGATATTGCTCCGGCCATGCCGCCATAGTCGGTGTAATAATCGGAATAGGCATTCATTGAGTAACCAGAGTTCAAAAAATACAAAGGATTCCCGGTAATGGTCCAGTTAAATAAAATCCAGACCAGTACCGTGTAAATGAGCGGCAGAAAGGTAACCCACATCGTTCCTTCCACATAGAAAAATCGTTCTTTCCAGTTTCCTTCCGGGTAATATCTCTGCTCCCTCCGACTGAACAGCATGTGGAGGAGCATTCCAAGCCCCAGAGACAAAGCGAAAGGAATCGCTTCATAGCGGGTGAGGAACATCCCCACACAGCCAACGCCCAAAGCAAGCAGATGGCTGGCCCGCCCCGTCCGCATCCAGAGGGAAAGTGCACAAACAGCTTGTACGGCAAAGGCAGAAGCAATCATTTCTGTCATTCCATTTGCTCCATAAAAAAACATGTAAGGATTGAAGCAGAACAGCAAAGTGATCACGAGGGAAGGCAGACGTTCTACCTTTAGCAGTTCAAATGTACGCAGAAGCGTTTTTCCCTGCCATGCGGCAAAGAATGCTGTTACCACGGCCGCACCGATTCCTTTGGTGACAATGGGCCGCCAAAAATGTGCAAGCGCCACAAAGGGAAGTTGTAATACACTGGGCAGCGGATTCCACACAAGGCCCATGGAGGTGAAGCGATACGGTTTGCAAAACAGCACATAAAACGCATTGGCAGTGCGGCTTACGGCGTCTCCGAGAAGAACACCCTTAAAATAGCCTAAATATACGCCATAGGTAAATTCAGCAAGAAATATCAAAGCAAAGACGATTCGGTCAATACGAATCTGACGGGGAGCCGCGTGTTTCGGTTTGTAAAACAGTATGTTCTCTCCCTCCTATCCTCAATAATGACCTTCTGGACATACAATATTGTAACATAACTGCGAAAAAAATTCGACAGCAACTTAAGGACGAAAAAGATGGCAAATGCCGGCAACGGATTCACATCAGCTATGATCTGCAGGAGTCGGATACATCAGCAAAAGGACAGCTTTGTTTGTCCGGCGGAAAAAACTGACATTCGCCTGAAAGCGTGGGCATTATAGAATCTGCCGGGTCTTCCCGATGTTGGAGGGGTGTGGGTGCGACAGCCACCGAAGCCGAGTACCCGTAAAAATATCTTTAAAAAAATCATTAAAAACAGTGTAAAACGGACGGTGCGCTCACCCACGCGCATTCTGAACCTACGGCGGATCTGATACGTGGGCAGCTTTGCGGCTCAGAAATGGATTTACAATTTAGACTCCTGTTCAGGCGGAGAATAGAGGCAATAGAAGACCCCTGGCTCTTGTCAGTGCCGCCTTAAGCCTGAAGCGTATGGTGAAGTGACTGGGATAACACCCAAGGTGTTGTTTTTACCATTTCATCGAATTTTCTGCGTTTTTCTTTCCAAAATAACGGCCTTTATTGAATACCTCGGACTTGGCCACAAGTCATTATTCCACGAGGGCATAGCAAAGGACAACCTTCGTGTTGTTTCTTGCTATTTCTTCATGGGACAATCCCAGCCATTCATATACATGGAAAGGAGGGGGCGACTGTGATTGAAGAAACGTATCTCAATTTTGGAGTTAGCCAACATCGATATAGAAGCTGTAAACAAAGAGGATTTAGTTGACGTTAGCGGCTTTACCTTTGATAATACTGTACCGCAGGAGCAACGAGCGTCACATATTATAGCGGCGGTCAAAAATCCTTATTGTTTCCGTGTGGGCGATATGGGTGTAAAGCTGGAGTTTTCAGAGAATGCTCGCCCTTTGCAGGTTGTGTTTGCCGAGTTTCTGAAACGCAAGAAAAGCGGCCTGTAAAACTTGTTTGCAGGCCGCGATAATATTGTTCGCATTATGCCGAAATGGTAAATATAGATGTAATGATAGAAAGGAGGACGCATGGCACGAACAAAAAATAGGGGCTTTGAGGAAAAACCATTCTCGCCTCAAATTGTCCGCTGGAAACTTGGCGAGTATATCCGCTTATCCAAAGAGGATTTAAACCGTGGAAAGGACGACAGCAACAGCGTTGTCAATCAAAAAGCATTGCTCGATGATTACTATCAACAGCACATGGACGAGTTTGAAAGCGTTCAGCAGCCCTATGTTGACGATGGGTACACCGGCACAGATACAAACCGTGAGGGATTTCAAAAGCTGCTATCCGACATATATGCTAAAAAGGTAAATTGCGTTATTGTCAAAGACCTTTCCAGACTTTCCCGTAACTACACGGACGCAGGGAGCCTGATTGAAAATCTGTTTGTGCAAATGAATGTACGGTTTATCAGCTTGGCAGAGGGAATCGATAGCTATTTAAACCCTGACAGCATTTCCAATCTGATTGTGCCCATTACCAATGTGATCAACGACAATTTTTGTTATCAGACTTCAAAAAAGATACGGCAGGTATTTGATTATAAGCGGCGCAACGGTGAGTTTATCGGCGGGTTTGCAGCGTATGGCTACATGAAAAACCCAAAGGATAAGAACGTTTTAATCGTTGACGAGGAAGCCGCCGAGGTTATAAAAAATATTTACACATGGTTTTTGGATGGAATGAGTAAAAACGCTATTGTGCATACTCTGAACAGTCACGGTATTTTGTGCCCATCAGAATATAAGAAAAGCAAGGGCCTGAATTATCAAAATCCATCAGCGGAAACGAGACCCATGTGGAGCTCTAAGACGGTGAATGATATTCTAAAAAACCGCCTTTACGTCGGAGATATGGTGCAGGGACGCCAGCGTGTGAAAAGCTACAAGATACATACACAGGAGCAGGTACCTGAAAGCGAATGGTACATCGTGGAAAATACCCATGAATCAATCATAGACCGGGCGGTATTCGAGAAAGTCCAGCAATTACGAAAGCGCGATACCCGCACCGCTCCACAGAAAAAGAAACTTTATTTGTTCAGTGGCTTTCTACGTTGCGCTGATTGCGGCAAAGCGATGAGCCGCAGTCAAGTCAAAGGCACAGTGTACTACTTCTGCCGCACTTATAAAGACCAGTCAAAAACAGCTTGCACCAAACACTCCATAAAACACAACCGACTGGAAGCGGCTGTCCTGTATGCGATTCAGCAACAGATATATCTTGCGGTAGATTACGCAAACACTCTAGAATATACTCGCACAGCGCCGCTTCAAAAAAGCCAGTACATCCGACTAGAAGCACTGATAGAAGCCAAAAAGAAGGAACTCACAAAAATTATGCGCTATAAGCAATCCATTTACCAGGATTGGAAAGACGGAGAAATTACCCATAGCGACTACGACCACATGAGCGAAGATTACGAGTGTCAAATTGCCGTAATCAATACAATTTTAGATAACCTGACCGTAAAACGGGAGCAACTTCAAAATAATGTTGATACTGAGGATCCCTTTTTAGCGACATTCAAGAAGTTTGAAAATATCGACAAGCTGACAAGAGAGGTTTTAATAGAACTTGTAGATCACATCAAGGTACATGAGAATGGCAGTATCAGTGTCAAGTTTCAATTTGCTGACAAACTACGTCGGGTTATGGAATATATAGAAATCAACACCCAGTTCGAAGCGGTTTAGATGAACCGCATTTTTATAGGCAGTCTTTTTTCCTAATATCACCGGCTCTACTGGCCCCACCGGACCGGCTGGCCCTGCGGGTGCAACCGGCCCCACTGGACCCACGTCACCATCGGTTTATGCACAACCAATGGGTTAAAAATAAGGCGCTCATCCCTTCGCGGATGGGCAGCCGCTTTCGATCTCTTCGGTCATACGATGATATGGGTCGGCAAAGAGAAACCGGATTTCGACCGAGCCGTCGCGATGTATGGAGATCATGTCGACGAAATCCACCAGCATCTCACGATTCGGCCTTATGAAATTCCGATGCCTCTGAAACTCCGTGAAGCAGGAGTTTTCCGCCATTGCTCCTGTAAGACTCCGTCTGAGTTCCTCCTGAATTCTATCCATCGCCGTTTGCAGCCGCTCGATTTTTTCCGTGTAGTCCGCTTTCAGCCGAAGGTATTCTTCTTTTGTAAGGTCACCGGCTTTCCAGTCGGCATACAGGGAATCGGAAATGCCGATCAGTCTGGATCGTTCCTGCTCCTGTCTTTTCAGGGCTGTTTCCAGCCGTTCTGACGGATTCCCCGCCGTCGGCGCACGGTTGATTTTGTCAATCACCTGCTGCAAATCCCCAACCAAAGAAATCTGAGCCTGAATGGTACATAACACAACCTTTGTGAGCACATCCTCCCGAATGGAACGGGATTGGCACACATGCCCGGCCTGCCCGCCGACGCGGCAATAGTAATAGACACGGCCTTTGCTCGATTTTCGGTGGAGCGCCCTGCCGCAGTCTGCGCATTTCAGGAATCCCGCAAAAAGGTGCACCGCTTTCTGCCCTGGAGCAGTTCGCGTATCCCGAAGCAGCCTCTTCCCCACCGCTTCAAACAGCTCCGGATCAATAATCGGCTCGTGCGTGTTTTCTTTGACAAACCATTCGTTCTCCGGTGTTTTCACCTGCTTATGAATCTTATAGCTGATGACTCGCTGTCTGCCCTGCACCATGCACCCGGTATACATTCGGTTCTTGAGGATGCCGGCGACGGTAGTCGAAGTCCAGACGCTGCACTTAAACCTGCTGTTCGGGTTTCGATACTTCAGTCCTTTTTGCTTCTTGTACGCGATCGGGCTGAGAATGCCGCGTTCGTTGAGCTCTCTCGCAACGCCGCTGATGCTCAGGCTGCCCTGCGCGCCGACGCGAAGGCCGTACAGATACCAGTTGAAGATGTCCCTGACAACTGACGCCGCTTCCTCGTCGATTACCAGCCTATTTTTGTTTTCCGGGTCTTTTTGGTATCCGTAAGGGGCAAATGAACCGATAAATTCGCCGCGGCTGCGCTTCATGTTGAAGGTTTTGCGCACCTCCTCAGATGTGGCAGCGGCGAACTGCTCGTTGAACATGCCGCGAATCGGCACTTCAAACCCGCTGACCGCGTTGGGATTCACCAAGGTATCGATAAAAGGTGTTCCCAGATTGATAAATCGCGCCTTGTAAAGCGGCAGGAACTCCTCGAGAAATTTCTGCTGGTCGGCCAGATTACGGAACGCGCGGGCCAGGGATTTGACGATCACGCAGTTGACCTTGCCGTCGACAATATCCTGCCGCATCCGCAGAAAGCCTTCGCGTCGGGTGTCCGTACCCGTCAGGCCGTCGTCAATGTAGGTGTCCACAACGGTATACTCCTCGCTGCCCCAGTTTTTCTGCAGATAATCGTTCAGTATTTTCCGCTGATTTGCCACACTCAGGCTTTCATCATTTCCGTCCTCTTTTGATAGCCGTATGTATAGGGCGACCTTCCATTTCACTGCTTTGTCGTTCTGAAGCACTTTTCTGATTCTTGCCATGCCGATTCCCTCCCTCCCGGCCGCACTTTTGGAATACATCATCCCCGTTTCAAAAAGCTCGCTCAAGTCTTTCTCTGCTTCTGGCAGGGGAAGACTTTTCGTTTTCACAGAAATTCCCCTTATAAAGAAATGGAATTCCGCTTGCATTCGAAAACTTCTGCCTCTATTTGTCCTTTTGTCGGATGAAATGCTCCGCCGGCTTTTCGGAGAGCGGCTTGCTATCTTCTGAAAAAGACTTCACGGGTATCCCTCCGCACAGAAAGCGATCGGGAATCCCAATTTGCGCAAGAAAGCTTTCCATCCGTTCGGCGGCAGACTTTGTCTCGCTTATTATTATGGTTTGAAGGTCGGGCGGCTTGAAAAGGCCTGTTTGTGCCCGGCTGAACCCTTTCGCCCAGAAAATGACAGCAAAAAATCGCCCCGCAAAAATGGTTTATCCAATATTTATGCGGGGCTGATTGTCTCATATGTCGGTGCAGTCCGTCCGTCTTCGCATCAAACCATCCCAACGGTGGAGCCGGCCAAAGCATGGCGGCAGAATGGGCAGCATTTCTCCGTTTACCGACAGCACCGGCAAACGCTGTGATCGTCGGGAGTTTTGAAAGACTCCGGTGGACTGTAGATCCGCCGGGAAATCAGCGCGGATTCTCTGAGCGACGCATGGCGGAGAACCCTTCTGTCGTGGCAATCCGTCCTAACCGTAGACACTTTATCGACGCGCGGTCATTTATAGTACTCTTGTACCAAAGTAAATTCGTGAATTTCGTACTGTCACGTGCAGGGATAATGGTACGCAGCATACTGTCGATTTGAATTTCGGCATGGCTTACATATGTCACATTTGCAGAAAGGTGAGAGCCACTATGAACGGAAACCTGCTTATCAAAAACGCGGCGCAGATGCTCACCATGCGCGGAAACGGAGCCGCACAGCTTGGTATGATCGAGAACGGCTGGCTCTTGGCGCAGGATGGAATGATTTGGGGAATCGGTACGGAAGCGGATGTCAAAAAAATGGCGAATTCCCTTTCGAATCTGACGGTGATCGATGCCAAAGGAAAAACGGTGCTTCCCGGCTTTGTCGATTGCCACACTCACATTATGTTCGGGCAGTCACGCGTGAAGGAATACATTGTAAAGCTAACGGACGACCGCCCTGAAACACTGGCACAGCTTGGGATCAAGACGGGAATTCATGCTTCAGTGGAAATGACCCGAGAGGTTCCCATAGGGGCCTTGAGCGCACAAACGGAAAAACGTTTGATAGGGATGATGCTCCACGGTACGACAACCATTGAAAGCAAAAGCGGCTACGGCCTTACCACGGAGTCGGAGCTTCAAATGCTTCGCCTGAACCGCCATCTGAACGAAAAATTGCCTATAGATATTTACTCCACCTTCCTGGGCGCTCACGGATGGCCGCAGGACGAAAGCAAGGAAGAGTATATGAAGCGTATTATCCGGGAAATGATGCCCGTTATTCAGGAGGAAAAGCTGGCACGATTCAACGATATTTGGTGTGATGAAGGACATTACACCGCAAAGGAATCCGAAAGGATTCTGCGCGCCGGAATGGATTTTGGACTGATTCCCAGAATCCATACGGACGCCTATTCTTATATCGGAGGGTCTGATTTGGCCGCCGAAATGGGGATGGCCTCAGCCGATCACTTAAACTATACGCCGCAAGCGGTTTATCAAAAGCTGGCCGACGCGGATGTGACGGGTGTTATTTTGGTCGGCACGGAATTTTCGGTCAGGCACCCTCACCCCGCCGATATCAGAGCGATGCTGAACGCCGGTATGACGCTTGCTCTGGCAACGAACTGCTGCCCCTCCTGTTGGGCGGAGTCTATGCCGTTTATTCTGATTCTGGCCTGCCGGCAGTCGGGGTTCAGCCCGGCGGAGGCTGTCCGCGCGGCGACCTATGGCGGAGCGAAGGTGCTTCGGCTTTCAGACAGAGGCATTTTGGACGTAGGTAAGAAAGCGGATATTCAGATTTGGGATACGGATACGTACGAAAATGTTGTTTATCAATATGGCCGAAACCTTGTGGAAAGCGTCATAAAAAATGGCGACCCAATCGTTTTAAACGGGAAGCTGATCGCTGACTAATCTTATCGCTTCAAGCAACCGGATTGGCGGCACGTTGGCATTTCTCACCCCAAGAACGAACCTCCGATGGATTTAATAAAGTAACCTGACGTGAAACCGGCCAGCCGCTGGAAGACCTCGGTGGTTTTTTTAAACGAAATGACTGATAGAGAGGAAAGATGAAATGGACACCAGCATCATTTTAAAGGTGATTGATTCCAATAATTTCACAGTGGGCGGCGGTGCCGCTTCTGCGGTAGCCGGCGCTATGGCTGCCGGAATGATTTCTATGGTAGCGCGTCTGAGCATGAAGAAACCGGAATTTACCTATACGCAAGACGAGTATCAAACGCTTGCCGAGCAGGCAGATCAACTGGCAAAGGAACTGATGAACGGGGCAAACGAAGACGAGCAGGCATTTTTGCTGATAAAGGCGGCCTTTGCACTTGCCAAGGAAAGCGATGAGCAAAAGGCAGTTCGAAAAATGGCGATCAACTCGGCCGCCATACAAGCAGCCGCCGTTCCCGCGAAAAACGGCGAGCGCTGCCTGCAGGTGTATCAGCTCGGCAGGCGGCTCGAGGGCAACTCCAATCCCGCCTGCCTTTCCGACCTGAAAAGCGCACTCTTTTTATCCGAATCCGGTGTGAAGGGCTGTATTCTGAACATCGAGGCAAATCTTCCTCTGGTAAAAGAGGATACAAAAATTGCGGAATTCCAGGAAAAAATCGAGGTGCTTCACGCAGGTCTTTAATAGCCTTCGCTGAAAGGGCGGCGTTCCAAACGGCAATACACCCCGCCGAAGGGCAGAAGAACGTCACCGCTGCTTTCTGAAATCGAAATGACGATGCAAAACGGGCAGTGTTACTTGAGCGAAGAGGGCGTATCTTCCCCCGCCTTTGTCGGCGGAAGATAGAAATATCGTTCTATCAATAACACTCCTGCAAAAAATGAAAAGTGAGGGAGAAACATGAAAGTACTGTTGGCGGAAATCAATATGAGCGAAGGAACAAACCAGGAATTGATCGATCAGGTTACCGCAGCCCTGAAAAACTCAAAAGATATTGAAATTGTGGACCTGAATTCCAACTCGGATCATAACCGCACGGTGTATACTTTCCGTGGTGAGCCCAGGGCCGTGCTGGAAGCGGCAAAGAACCTCTCCCGCGTGGCGATTGAATTGATTGATATGACAAAACACCAGGGCAGTCACCCCAGAATGGGCGCCGTGGATGTAGCGCCGTTCATCCCCGTGCGGGAGGTAACGATAGAGGAAGCGCTGGAAGTCGCGCGGGAATATGGAAAGTTTCTTGGCTGCCTTGGCGTTCCGGTTTACTATTATGAAGATGCGGCGACTGCGGACTACCGTAAAAGTCTGGTCAGCATCCGCAAGGGTGAGTATGAAGGACTGCAGGAAAAAATGAAAGACTCCCTGTGGATTCCAGACGAGGGCCCCAAGGAATTTGTCCCCAAGAGCGGCGCTACTGTCACCGGCGTCCGTTTTCCGCTGGTTGCGTTCAATGTCAATCTAAAAACAGAGGACATTGACATCGGAAAGAAAATTGTGAAGGCGATCCGGGGCGCCACCGGCGGATACCAGTATGTGCGGGCAATCGCACTCCCGTTGGAAGGACAGGGAATGATTCAGGTGTCGATGAACCTGGTCAACTACGAAAAAAACCCTATCTCCCGTGTGTTTGAAACCGTAAAGGCGGAGGCAGAAAGCTACGGTGTTCTGGTCGGCAACACAGAGTTGGTCGGTCCCGTTCCGGTATACGCTTTCGAGGAGGTTCTTCGTTTTTACCTGCGTGTCAAGGACTTCTCCAGCGATCAGATTTACATGTAACGTTTTTCAATATTATTCAGTTCCCGGAACACAAAGGCGTGTTTCGGGAGCTTTTTATTATCATGACTTTGTTATAAAAAGCCGCCGTGGTATCTTTGCCCTTAGCAAAGAAAAATACCGTTTTTTCGTCACTTTGAACACAAATTGTCAATACGGAAATATCCCAACAAAAAGTAGTTGATTTTTGGAAAGAAAAAACGGATAATTTATATAATATGATTATATTTATTTGAATTTTGAAATTGAAGGGAATAAGACTCCCTTTTAGATGCCCCTAAGAAATAACAGTTGCTGCACAATACGGGGACATTTGGAATTACGGCTTGATAATAGAAAAAATGGATAAATATGTAAAACGCAATCGTTTCTGAGTCCCTGTTCACAAAAACAGACGATGGAAATAAGCAGAGAAAGGATTGGTCGTCGATATGAAAACAATTGTCGTATCTCTGATGGGTATGCCAACCATAAAAATCGATGGCAGCATAGTGAGCTTTCCGTACCGCAAGGTAGAAGGAATGTTTTACTATCTGTGTGTGAAAAAGGTTATCTCCCGGGAAGAAGCCATCAGTATTTTTTGGGCGGATAATGATGAAAAGACGGCCAAAAAAAATCTGCGGGATGTCATTTACAAGACCAAACGGCTGTTGGGAGAAAACGTACTGCTCATTTTCGGGAATTCCTCTATCCAATTAAATCAGGAGTGCAATATTACGATTGATCTGGATGAAATTGCGCCGGAGAATATCGCCGAAAAATACAGCGGCGACTTTTTAGAGCACTTCTATATTAAGAATTGCCTTGAATTTGAGGAATGGGCAGAAGACACCCGAAAAAAGTATCGCGATTTGTACATAGCTTCTCTGCAGAAAAAATTACGGTACAGGACGCAGGATAAGGACGCGTTGAGCATTAAAAAATATGCGGATATCATCATTAAAAACGATCTTTACAACGAAGAAAACTATCGGAATGTAATGCGCATTTATTCGGAAAACGGAAATTTCAACATGGCCGTTAAGCTGTATTATGAATTGAAAAAGGTTTTGTCCGAGGATATCGGTGAAGAGCCCGATGAACAGACGCAGGACCTGTTCAAAAATATTCTGTGCCTGCGGGAATGTTACAGCGCCCCCATCAAGGAGAAAAACCAGTATTTTTACGGACGCTACGAAGAGCTGTATCAAGCGCTGAATATCATCAGTACCTTCTCCTCCGGAATCGGGCAAAATCTGATTATTTCGGGAGACGCCGGCGTGGGAAAAACCGCTCTTCTCAAAAAGCTCCAGTCGCTGATTGACGAGGAGAAGTTCATCGTCATGGCTCATGAGTGCCAGTATTCAGAAAAACAACTGCTTCTGAACGTCTGGTACAATATTTTGAAAAATTTCTCCCGAAAGAAGTCTGCGCTGAGAAAAAGCTCCGCGGCTTTCAACTCCAGCACATCAAACCGGAAGGAAGAGGAACGGAATTATCTTTCTCAGGACATGTTTACGATCAATACGGAGATCATTTACAACACACTGGGGCAGATTTCCAAAAAAAGAAAGATCATTCTGATATTGGACGACATCCAGTGGATGGACAACGCAAGTCTGGAGGTGCTGAACAGCATCCTTACGAAGCTTGGGCGGGACCGGATCCTCTTTCTTGCCGCATACCGGAACAGCTACGAGCAGGAGGTAAGCAGGTTCCTGATCCCTCTCCTCTCTCACGAAGAGGCTGAAATGATTCAGCTAACGCCCTTTAACAGCAGCGATACCAAAAATATTGCCTGCGAGATTTTGCCGGAAATCAGCAACAATCCCTCCCTGCTGGAAAAAATTTATCAGGATACGGAGGGAAACGCCCTTTTCATTATCGAATTGCTCTATATTATCAAGGAAAACGGCTACTCCACAAAACTGACGACCAGAGCAACCAATATCATCCGAAGCAGACTGATGGATATTTCCGCGGGTGAACGGGACCTGCTGGACGCGATCTCCCTGTTTCCGATCGGTGTGAGCATGCAGGAGCTCAAGAGCTTTTACCCTATGGCAGAGCTGGAAATTTATGAGCTGCTGGGCAATCTGATGAACCGATACTTGATTCGGGAGGAAATGACAAACAGCGAAATCTATTACAGCTTCACCCACCATCAGGTGCACGACTATGTGCACAATCAATTGATGGCCGGCAAACGCCGAATGCTGCATGGAAAGATTGCGGAATTTTATGAACGGCAGTGCAAAGATACGTTTAACGGTTCCCTCTATTCAAAGTTGATTTATCATTTTACCGAGAACGGAAATACATATCGGTCGCTTTTTTATCGTGTCATGTACGCAGAGAGAGTGTATTCCTGTATTTACGAGATCTATCCCAATATGACGGGCTCATCTGAGCATGAGAATCTGAATGAAAATATGGCGGCGGACGAAGCCAATCTTCTTTCGCTTCTGCAGGAAATTGAAATGCTGGAAAACGGCCGGGAAAAAGCCGACCTGATGATGCGGATTCTGTTTATTCTCGGGCGATATTACAATTACTGCTGCGATTATCAAAAGGGCCTTGACTGCATAGAACGCAGCCTGCGGATCGCGGATGAATTAAAGGATAGAAGCTATATTCTGAATAACTACTGGCACTATATTTATTATGGAATCCAGGTTTCCAATCGGGAGATTATGAAAGAATTTCTCGATCGCAGCCGGGAGCTGATTGAAACCGCACGCCCCGTCAGCAAATCGGAAGAAAATAAGCTCAAACGCCTGGAAGGATTATATTTGATTCAGTGCCAGCAGTATGAGCGGGCTCATGAAATACTCCAGATTGTAATCGATAATCTGAAATGCGACCCAACCAGCTCCCCGATGGACCTGGCGGTATGCTTCAACTATGTCGGGAACATTTTCCTGATGCAAAAAGATCCGGCGCAGGCGTTTTCCTGCTATCAGCATGCCATTGAAGTGTGCGGCCGGCGGCGGATCACCACCGGCCTAGCTGTTTTTCACAAGAATGCCAGCGAGGCGCTGCTCAAGATGGGAAAACTGGAGGACGCCAGACAGTACAGCGAAACTGCGATTCAGTACTTTGACACAACACACGCGGTTTGGGGACATGCCGACGCCGAAATCAATGCGGCGAGAATTGAGCTCAAGGATAATCAATTTGAGGAAGCGCTGAAACATTACCAGGCGGCGGAACAGCTTTCTGAACGACTGGGAAACCCCGAACTGCTGAAGAAAGTGCGAAAAATGTCGAAGCTGTTCGGAAAGTGATTTTGCAGAAGCCCTCCGTCCTTTGTTTTTGAATTTTGGCAAACGGCTCTCCGGTATTTTTGCCGCGCCTTCGGGCAGAGATATCGTCCCTCCGCTGGAAAGGCGGCGCGCAAAAGCGGAAAATCGTTCTTCACTTCGGCGGGAAAACTCCAAAGGCTTTTTGGAAATGAAATGGCAATAAGGCGTGAATCAAAACTGCATCCTTGTCTTGACAATGGTCTGCTTTCCTCCTTCGGAATGGTATTTTTACCAGGGGCGGATGAGCAGGCCATCTTTGTCTTTATAAGGATTCTCCGCCGATGGCCTCCCCTATTTTCCTGAAAAAAGATAGATACGAAAGCAGAGATTCCTTCCCTGCCGAAGGGACAGAAGAAGCGCAGCACTTTTTGAAGCTAATTTACTATATTTTTTTCACTTTTAGATTTGTTTTTCGACGCTATGCCGTTTTATTGTCGACGTATTACCGCTTCCGAATTGATATAGTTTATCCATAACAATGACGTGAAGGAAGCGGAAGGTACGTTTTTTCTGACTGTGGTCTGTCTGAAACAGAGTGCCAAAAGCACAGGTTCGGCCGCCCCGCATTCTTCTCGAATCCATTGTTTATCTGTAACAGCCATTTGGCAAACGTGATAATCAATACAAGGAGGAACAAATGTATGGCAAATGCTGAAATCTTGTATTCCGTTAAGGCGCAGCGAGGTGATGTGCTGCGCTGCAAGGGGTGGAAACAGGAGACCATCCTCAGAATGCTGGAAAACAACATGGAAAACGCTGAATATCCGGAGTTGCTGGTCATTTATGGCGGCAACGGCAAGTGCGCCCGCAACTGGGAATCGTATCACGCGATCGTGAAGTCCCTCAAAGAACTGGAAGATGATGAGACTCTGGTTGTCCAATCGGGCATGCCTGTGGCGATCTTCAAAACTCACAGGCTGGCACCCCGTGTGGTCATGGCCACGACAAACATCATGAAAGCGACCTGGGAGACGTTTTATGAGCTGCAGGACAAAAACCTGACCATATTCGCACAGTATACCGCGGCTCCTTGGGAATACATTGGCACGCAGGGCGTCATCGAGGGCACGTTTGAAACGCTGTCTGCCATCGCAGAAAAAGCGTTCGGCGGAGATTTGACCGGGCGCGTTTATCTGACGGCCGGCATGGGCGGCATGGGCGGCAATCAGACCTGGGCCATGAAAATGCATGGCGGCGTGTGCATCAACTGCGATGTGGACCGCAGGATCATTGAGCGCCGAATCGAAAAAGATTACTGCGATATCATGGTGGAAACGCTGGATGAAGCGATCGAAATGGCCAAAAAGGCCTGCGCCGAAAAGAAGCCTCTGTCCATCGGCGTACCCATCAATGCGGTTGATGCATATGAAGCCATTCTTCAGCGTAAAGACGGCTGGCTGCCGGACATTTGCTCTGAGATGTGCCCCTGCCACGATCCTCTTTCCTACATTCCCGTCGGTTACGACATGCCCACCGTTGAAGCGATGCGTGTAAACGAGCGCGACCGCTACATGCACGAAGCGCGTGAGTCCATGAAGCGCCATCTGCGCGCCATGATCGAAATGAAAAAGCGCGGCGTTGAAGTCTTTGAATACGGCACCTCCATCCGCAAGGAATGCATGGACGCCGGTATGCCCCCGGAGGAGGCAAAGCAGATTGAGGGCTTTGTAGCGGCTTACTTCCGTCCGCTGTTTAGCCGCGGCCGCGGCCCCTTCCGCTGGACCTGCATCTCGGGTGAGGTTTCGGATCTGGCTCGTCTGGATGACCTGGCGCTGGAGGTCTGCAAGGGCGACAAGCTGGTGGAACGCTGGATTAATCTGGCACATCGTGATCTGCCGATCGAGGGCCTGCCCGCACGCGTCTGCTATATGGGCTTTGGACAGCGCAAGCGCTTCGCCCTGGCAGTCAACGAGCTGATCAAAAAGGGCGAAATCAAAGGGCCGGTGGCATTCTCCCGCGATAATCTGGACTCCGGTTCCATTGTGAATCCGACCTTTGAATCCGAGAATATGCCCGACGGCGGCGACCTGATCTCTGACTGGCCGTATCTGAACGGTCTGCTCAATGCCAGCGGCATGTGCGACCTGATCGCGATTCAGGCCAATTACTCCATGGGCGAGGCAGTTCACACCGGCGTCACGCAGATTGCCGACGGCACCGATGAGGCCGCCTTCCGTCTGGAAATCGCCATGTCTGTCGATTCCGGCATCGGAGTGGTGCGCCACGCGCAGGCCGGGTATCAAATCGCGAAGGACGTCTGCAACGGCAAGGGCGATCTGACCGACGAGTCGATCAAAATTCCGCTGTGGTGGGAGCCCGCCGATAAAGTCACCTTTGGTCCCGAAGGCCGTAATGTCCGCTGAAGTCCTTCTCAGAGAAACGTTTCGGAAATGCTCTTGTGGAATCCAGATTTTCAAGAACGAATCCGATTGAGAAGATCCGCCTCGATCAATCACTGAATGGTCATGAAACAGGAGGAGAGACCCATGAGTTTGAAGAGCGATATTGAAATTGCCCAGGAAGTCGCCATGCAGCCCATTTCAGAAGTCGCCGCCCGGCTTGGAATGGGCAGGGAAACGCTGGAGCCCTATGGTCATTACAAAGCCAAGATCGATATTCATGCTTTAAAAAACGTTCCCCGCAAGGCAAAGCTGATTTTGGTCACAGCCATTAACCCCACTCCGGCGGGCGAAGGAAAGACCACCACCAGCGTAGGGCTGACGGATGCGTTGTCCAGGTTGGGCAAGAAAGCGGTCCTGTGCCTGCGCGAGCCTTCCTTGGGGCCTGTGTTTGGCGTCAAGGGCGGTGCGGCTGGCGGTGGCTATGCCCAGGTTGTCCCGATGGAAGACATCAATCTGCACTTTACCGGCGATTTTCATGCTGTGGGCGTCGCCAACAACTTGATGTCCGCTTTGATTGATAACCACATTCAACAGGGCAATGAACTGAATATCGACCCCCGCGAAATTGTGTGGAAGCGTGTTTTGGATATGAATGACCGCCAGCTTCGCCATATTGTGTGCGGTCTCGGCGGGCGGGCGGACGGTGTTCCCCGGGAGGATGGGTTTGATATCACGGTAGCCTCTGAGATCATGGCGGTGCTGTGCCTGTCCACCGATCTGGATGACCTGAAGGCGCGCCTTTCCAGGATGATCGTTGCGTTTACCCGTGACGGCAAGCCCGTTACCGCTCACGATCTGCACGCTGAAGGCGCTATGGCGGCGCTGCTGAAGGATGCCATCAAGCCGAACTTGGTGCAGACTCTGGAGCATACCCCCGCTCTGATTCATGGCGGTCCCTTTGCCAACATCGCCCACGGCTGCAATTCCGTGATGGCGACAGACACCGCCATGAAGCTGGGCGATTATGTGGTGACCGAGGCAGGCTTCGGCGCCGATCTGGGCGCGGAAAAGTTTGTCGACATCAAATGCCGCGCCTCGGGTCTCAAGCCTTCTGCGGTCGTGATCGTTGCCACGGTCCGGGCCCTGAAGCACCACGGCGGCGTGGCCAAGGCCGACCTTGGCACAGAGAATCTGGAGGCACTGAAAAAGGGTCTTCCTAATTTGCTGCAGCATGTGGAAAATGTGACTAAGGTTTATGGATTGCCCTGCGTGGTTGCCATTAACGCCTTCCCCACCGACACCGCCGCCGAGCTGAGCCTGGTGGAAGAACAGTGCAGGGCTTTGAGCGTGAATGTGGCGCTGAGCGAGGTTTGGGCCAAGGGCGGCGAAGGAGGCCGTGCGCTGGCCGAGGAAGTGCTGCGTCTCTGCGAGCAGCCGAATCATTTTCAATATGTCTATGATGCGGACGATTCGATTGAGGATAAGCTGAATGCCATCGCCACCAAGGTCTACCGTGCCGATGGCGTGGATTTCACTCCTGCGGCCCGAAAGCAGCTCAAGCAGTTTACGGAGCTCGGCTTTGACAAGCTGCCGATCTGCATGGCGAAAACCCAGTTTTCGTTCTCGGACGACGCAGCTTTGTCGGGAGCACCCCGGGGCTTTTGCATCACCGTGCGCAACCTGAGGGTTGCGGCAGGCGCCGGATTCCTGGTGGCGCTCACGGGCAGCATCATGACGATGCCCGGCTTACCCAAGGTGCCGTCTGCCGATAAAATCGACATAGACAGTGAGGGCAGGATCACGGGGCTGTTTTAATCAAGGAGATCTTCTGTCATCCTCCGGCAAGTCTGTGCAGCCGCTTTTCCGCCAGACTTGCCGAGGGTGAAAACGGAGGAGTTCCGGAGGCTTTCGCCTCCTGTACCCGCAGAGCGGACCGAAGCATGGGCAGACGCACGGAGAGCATGCCCGCAAAGTTTGAACTGTGAACGGATATCGCCAGAAAGAAGGAGGTTCAAAATGAAATTAACCAAATACGAGCAGGAAATTCTGGACGGAAAATACGGAGAAGGTATGGCAATGGCTATGGAAATTCAGGTAGCGATCGGCGATACCTTCGATGCGGACGAAATGGTGCCGATCACTCGAACGCATGTGGCACTGTCGTCTCAGGCGGCAGATGTGTGGTTTGCGGAAGAACTGCTGAAGAAAGGCGCACACTGTATCGTTCCTCCCACCGTGAATCCCAGCATCAACATTCCGTATTTGAATGAACACTTGCACGAGGTTCCGGAAGAAGGAAAAGCGATTGTAAAGGCCTGTAACGAGGCTTATCGAAAGCTGGGGGCTACCCTTACCTTCAACTGCACGCCGTATTTGCAGCAGAACGTTCCTGCTTATGGCGAGGTCATTGCGTTTTCGGAATCCAGCGCTACGCCTTATGTCAACTCTGTGATCGGCGCAAGAACCAATCGGGAATCCTCTCAAAGCGCCCTTTGTGCGGCAATCACCGGAATGGTTCCCCGCTATGGTCTTTTGCTGGACGAAAATCGCCGGGGTCAGATTCTGGTGGACGTACAGGCACAGGTCAGCTCCGATTTTGATTACCAGCTTCTCGGGTGGTGCTATCCCGAAAAATATAAAGGCCTGGAAATTCCCGTGTTCACCGGAATTCACAGCAGACCGACTCCGGAAGGCTTTATGAATTTTGGCGCCCAGCTCAATACCTCGGGCTGCGTATCCATGTATCATGTTGTCGGTATTACTCCGGAGGCACCCACAGTGGAAGCGGCGCTGGGAAAAAATAAAGTGCTGGATCAGATTACCATTACCCAGAACGATCTGGAAGAAACCCGGGAACACCTTTGCCGCAAACCCGGCAAAATTGATTTTGCCATGTTTGGCTGCCCCCACCTGACGATCCGGCAGGTGGCGATTATTGCGGGCCTTGTTGAGGGCAAGCGCCTGGCGGTAGACACCTGGATTCTTACCAGCTCTCTTACCCGCGAGCTTGCGGACAGGATGGGGTATCTTTCCGTGATTCAGCGGGCTGGCGGGCATATTGTTTCCGATACATGCATCGACGTGCCGCCCTGCTGGCAGCCCTATTACGGTTCGGTGGGTGTTACCGATTCACCGAAGTGTGCTTACTATAACGAAATGCGTGACATTACGTTTATCATCAGACCTCTGGAGGAATCCATTGAGGCCGCTCTGCGCGGGGAGGTATTGACATGAGCAAGGAATTTACCTGCAAAAAAATCTCGAAGGGCAAGGTGGAAGGCGAAGTCATTTTATCCAGGGACGCGGTTTGCTTTTATACGGTGGAGCCTGAAACCGGTAAAGTCATCGAAAGCAATCATCACCTGAAGGAAAAAAATATTGCCGGTAAAATTCTGGTAATGCCTTCCGGAAAAGGCAGCTCTGTGGTACAGGCCGATGGTCTTTACAAGCTGCAGCTCCATGGGAAAGCGCCTAAGGCCATTATCGTGCAGCATGCGGACACCGTGCTGGTTTCCAGCGCCATTATCATGAAAACACCGATGGTGCACAAGGTAGAGGAAGGCTTTTACCAGGAAATCAAAGACGGAACAAGGATTTGTGTGGACGCGGACAATGGGAAAATCACCATTCTCTGACGAACCGGAAAGGAGACGGATATGCCTGTTTTGCTGCAAGAAGATTTGCAATTCCCCTTACCGGCCATGCATAAGGTAAGGCAGATATTTCCCAGGCAGAAAACCGATGACGTGGCGGGTACGGTAAAGGAACAGCTTTCAAAGCCGGAGATTCTTTCAAAAATCCGGCCGGGAGCAAAAGTGGCGGTGGCCGTGGGGAGCCGCGGTATTCGCGGGCTGTCCGTTATCGTTAAAAGCGTGCTGGAGGGGATTCAGGCTGCGGGGGGCGACCCGTTCATTGTTTCGGCGATGGGCAGCCACGGCAGCGGTACCAGTGAAGGACAGAGAGAGGTTCTCAGGACTTACGGTATTACCCCCGAGAGCATGGGGGTACCAGTTATCACCGATGTCGATGTGGAATTGCTTGGGGCAACCGGCCGTGGCATTCAGGTCTATTTTGATAAAACAGCCCTTCATGCCGATCTGGTCGTACCCATCAACCGCATTAAACTACATACGGATTTTGTGGCGGATATTCAGAGCGGCCTGTGCAAGATGCTGGTGATCGGCCTGGGAAACCATAAGGGGTGCACTGCCGTACATGAAGATGATTTTGACCATTTTGGAAATACCCTGCTGGAAGCGGCGGAAATCATTCTGAAGAAAGTAAACGTCGGATTCGGCGTGGGAATTGTGGAGAATGCCTACGATGAGACCGCCCTGGTTGAGGCGATCCCCGCGGGAACACTGATTTCTCGGGAAAAGGAACTGGTGAAGATTTCCCGATCCAATATGCCCAGCCTGATGATCCCTGAAATCGACCTTCTCATCGTGGAAGAAATCGGCAAAAACATATCGGGAGCCGGATATGACCCCAATATCCTCGGCAAAAGTTATATCCTGAAAGAATTTGTTTTGGAAGTTCCCCGCATCAACCGCATGATCCTACTGGACGTAACGGAACAATCTCACGGTAACGCTGTGGGAATGGGAATCTTTGACGTGATTACCCGAAAGGTCTTCGATCAGTTGGACCTGGAGGCTATTTACGCCAACAGTGTGGCGGTAAAATGTATTGATGATGCAAAGATTCCTCTGATCGCGGCTGATGAGGAGGAGGCTGTCCGCATCGCGATAAAGGTCATGCGGGGAGTCGATAAAGACCATCTTCGTATTGTAAAAATCAAAAACACCTTAGAGTTGGAAACGATTGAGGTTTCGGACGCTTTGCTGGACTATGTCGCAAAGCACGAAAAACTGTCGTTGTTATGAAATCGGAGTGTAAATAAGGGTAGGAGGGAAACCATGTTAGAGATCTTTGGCAATCCTGTGGTTGTTTCCGTAGTTTTAATGTGCATACTTTGCCTTTTAAAACTAAACGTACTCGTGGTTCTCATTATTTCCGCCTTGGCTGCCGGCCTTACAGCCGGCATGACCGTCAACGATACTATGTCCGTCTTTATGGGCGGCATGGCTGGAAACGCGGAGACGGCGATCTCTTATGTTTTATTGGGTGCGATCGCGGTGGGTATCGCCCGAACCGGCCTGATGTCTATTTTGTCGGATTGGATGCAGAAGGTATTTGAAGGGAAAAAGATTCTGTTCCTTCTGGTCATCGCCGGCATTTCCAGCTTGTCCGGTACGATTATTCCGGTCAATATCGCGTTTATGCCGATCTTGATTCCCCCGTTGATTTACATGATGAATCGGATGAGGATTGACCGCCGTGCTACTGCGTGCGCCCTTTGCTGGGGAAACAGAGCGCCGTATCTCTTTATTCCAGTAGGCTATGGATTGATCTTCCACAACTTAATCTCGACCAATATGACGAAATACGGCATGCCCATGAACACGATGGACGTGTGGAAGGCGATGACTTTGCCTGCCGGAGTCGGCATGACACTTGGGCTGCTGTTCGCCATGTTCGTGCTGTATAAAAAGCCCAGAGATTATAAAGACATTGAAATTGCGGGTGTGGCATACTCGGAAGAAAAGGAAGGCAAGATTACCCTGAACAGAAAGCACATCGGCGCCATCATTGCCGCGCTTTCTACCTTTGTCATTCAGCTGATCTTCGGTTCTCTGGTCATCGGCGGAATGGTGGGTCTTTTGATTATGGCCCTCAGCGGCTGCTTTAAGTATTCGGAGCTGGACGATGTCATCAACAGCGGCATTGGCATGATCGGCTGGATTTCCTTCATCATGCTGGCGGCCAGCGGATTTTCAGAAGTTATCGTTGCCTCGCAGGGCGTTGACAAACTGGTATTGGCTTCTGCCGGCGTGCTGTCCGCTTCCAAAATCATGTCTTCGGTCGTTTTGATTCTCATTGGATTCACAATCGTGATGGGAACCGGAACCTGCTTTGGCACCGTTCCGATTCTTGCCGCAATTTATGTCCCCATGTGCCTGACCCTCGGCTATTCCGCGCTGGGCACAGCCTGCCTGATCGGCGTTGCCGCATCGGTTGGCGATGTGTGCTCTCCCGCGTCGGACGGAACATTGGGCCCGACATCCGGTTTGAATCCGGATGGACAGCATGACCATATCTGGGATTCCACCATACCGGCCGTACTGGTGTTCTCTCTCCCCTTGTTTGTCATCGGAGTCATCACTTCTGTGGTTTTGTAATCCCAAAAGGAATGATATTCCGCTGAAGCGGCTCTTTGTGAAGCAAAAGCTTCGCGCAGGGGGAAACCCGGAAACACGTTCATGTACTTCCTTTGCTGGAGCAGACAATTTGACTGCGCCAAAAAACCTCTGGTGGTAACTGTCAACCGCCAGGGGTTTTTGTATGTTCGGAAACGTCTGGCGATTTTCAAACCGAACCTATTGGGTTAAAACCACCCTGCGCCGTGCTGAAAGAACGGCGCAGGGTTTTTTCCTGCCCGAGATTTGCCGCGCCGAGCATACCCATCAATCCCCTCACCCTGCCTGCCAGTCAGAAGAGTCTTATTCCCTACTTTCGGAATCATGGGATGCCAATGGGAGGAAAGGCTTTTTAGGAGTTGCGCATAAATAGATGCTTCCACCGGCGCAACCGCACCGTGTATTTAATGACAACTACGGAAAACCGCATGAACACAGGGTTTCAAAAAATCTAAAGACAATTAAACACATCTATAATCACACCTAAAACGCCGATTCCAAGGAGGACAACCCTTGAATTGGCGTTTTTAAGTGTTGCAGCGGCGTTTACTAATTCCCTTTCGGGAAGATAGGAACACCGTTTTTCTATGCCCTCATGTTACGCAGTAGGAGCAGAAAAAGCCTTGATTTACGCGGCTTTGCAGGCGCGTTTCCGGCGCGGCAAGGGGAATATACCTTTTCCCTCAAAATCGCCCTTTAACTGCGTAACAAAATCCACAGCAAAGGAGTTGATGAAGCTATGGCAGTTTTCCGCGTGGAACGAAACAAGGGCTATACCGTTATGAGCAATCACCACTTGCGAAATAAGGATTTAACCCTGAAAGCAAAGGGGCTGCTTTCACAAATGCTGTCTTTGCCGGAAGATTGGGACTATACACTTGCGGGGCTGTCCCATATCAACCGGGAAAAAATTGACGCGATACGCGAAGCGGTGCGGGAGCTTGAACGAGCCGGATATATCATACGGTCAAGGGAGCGCGACGAGAAAGGACGCTTGCGGGGTGCGGATTATGTGATTTACGAACAGCCGCAGCCGCCTATATCGGAGTTACCTACATTGGAAAATCCAATATTGGATAATCCAACACTGGAAAAACCTACGCAGGATAACCCTACGTTGGAAAATCCAACGCAATTAAATAAAGAGATACAAAAAACTGAATTACCAAAAAAAGATAAATCAAATACGGATTTATCAAGTACCCATTCCATTCCTATCCATTCCCTAAATCCCCTGCCTTACGGGGAAAGCGAGGAAAGGAACGGAAAGGAAGCGTCCACCCAAAGCGCGATTGAGATATACCGGGAAATCATACAGGACAATATCGAGTACAACTATCTTCTGCAAGACCCACATATCGACAACGACCGTCTGAATGAGATTATTGACCTCATGCTTGAAACCATATGCACCGCAAGAAAGACAATCCGCATTGCTGGGGACGACTACCCCGCCGAGCTTGTGAAATCAAAGTTTTTGAAGCTGAACAGCAGCCACATTCAATTTGTCTTTGACTGTATGCGGGAGAACACCACCAAAATCCGCAACATCAAGCAGTATCTAAGGGCGGTTTTGTTCAACGCCCCGACCACCATTGACAGCTACTATACCGCCCTTGTCGCTCACGACATGGCAAGCGACAAAATCTGAAAGGAGTATCAGCTATGAAACAGGGAGCATTAATTTTTGACGAACAGACCGACCGTTACGACATTCGCTTTGACCTTGCCGATTATTACGGCGGGCTGCATTGCGGGGAGTGTTTCGACGTATTTATCGGCGGTAAATGGAAACCGACCCGTATTGAAATGGCTGAAAATTGGTATCTTGTGGGGATTCGCGCCGAGGATTTGAATGGGCTGCGGGTGCGGATATAACTGCCCCAAAACCGCCGCTATACCGTGAAAGGAGGACGATAAATGCAAGATGAAGTAAACGAAAAGACGATTGCCATTTCCATAAAGGCAACAAAGCTATCTGCAAAATTGCTGCAAAAAGCTATGAAATTCATGCTTTCACAGATGAAAAAGCAGCTTGAAAAACAGGCGACGCCCCACGGCAAGCAGACCCTAAAGCAGCTTGTGAAGCAGAACGCGGGTGTTTCCAATATTGAAATCACCGACGGAAATATCAAAGCCTTTGAAAGTACGGCGAAAAAATACGGGATTGACTTTGCCTTGAAAAAGGACAATTCCGAAACCCCGCCCCGTTATCTTGTCTTTTTCAAAGGGCGCGACGCAGACGCTCTGACCGCAGCCTTTAAGGAATTTTCCGTAAAAAAGCTGACCGAGCATGAAAAACCCTCAATCCGCAAGCTGCTTTCCACCATGAAAGAAAAGGCGGCGGCAAAGAACACCGAGCGCGTCAAGGTAAATAAAAAAGACAGGGGGATTGAGCTATGAGCAATGTAAACTGGAAAAAGCTGATTATCCCTAACATTCCCTATCTGCTCTTTGTCTATCTCTTTGATAAAGCGGCACAGGCTTTCAGACTTGCGCCGGGGACTGACATGAGCGCAAAGCTCTTGTCAATCGGGGACGGTTTTACCGCCGCTTTTGCAAATGCCGCACCGAGCTTTGCCCCGGTGGATTTGGCTTTAGGCATTGCAGGGGCGGCAGTAATCCGGCTTGCCGTTTACACCAAAGGCAGGAACGCAAAGAAGTACCGCAAAGGCATTGAATACGGCTCTGCCCGTTGGGGCGGCGCGGCAGATATAAAGCCCTATGTTGACCCGATATTTGAAAACAACGTCATTCTGACGCAGACGGAACGGCTGATGATGAGCAGCCGTCCGAAGCAGCCGAAGTACGCAAGGAATAAAAATGTCCTTGTAATCGGCGGCTCTGGCAGCGGAAAAACCCGCTTTTTCGTCAAGCCTAATTTAATGCAAATGCACAGCAGCTACGTTGTAACCGACCCCAAAGGAACGGTTTTAATCGAGTGCGGCAAGCTCTTACAACGGGGCGAGTACAAAATCAAGGTGCTAAATACTATCAACTTCAAAAAATCCATGCGTTACAATCCCTTTGCCTATCTCCGCAGCGAAAAGGATATTTTGAAGCTCGTCAATACCATTATCGCCAACACCAAAGGCGACGGCGAAAAATCGGCGGAGGATTTTTGGGTAAAGGCTGAAAAATTGTACTATACCGCCCTTATCGGCTACATTTGGTATGAAGCCCCGGAGAACGAAAAGAACTTTACGACCCTGCTTGAAATGATAAATGCGTCGGAAGCCCGCGAGGACGACGAGGATTTTCAAAATCCTGTTGACCTCATGTTTGAGCGTTTGGAGCAGAAAGACCCGGAACACTTTGCCTTGAAGCAGTACAAGAAATATAAACTTGCGGCGGGCAAGACCGCAAAATCAATCCTCATTTCCTGCGGCGCAAGGTTATCCCCATTCGACATACGGGAGCTGCGGGAGCTAATGGAAACCGATGAAATGGAGCTTGACACCATAGGCGACCGCAAGACCGCCCTTTTCGTCATTATCTCCGACACCGACGATACATTTAACTTTGTTGTTTCAATCCTCTATACACAGCTTTTCAATCTCTTGTGCGACAAAGCCGACGACGTTTACGGCGGACGGCTGCCCGTTCATGTGCGCTGCCTGTTAGATGAATTTGCGAATATCGGGCAAATCCCGAAGTTTGAAAAACTCATAGCCACCATACGAAGCCGGGAAATCTCGGCTTCTATTATTTTGCAAAGCCAGTCACAGCTAAAAGCTATTTACAAGGACAACGCAGATACCATAGTCGGCAACTGCGACACCACGCTTTTCTTGGGCGGTAAGGAAAAAACCACCCTCAAAGAAATATCGGAAATCTTGGGAAAGGAAACGATAGACAGCTTCAACACGTCCGAAAACAGAGGGCGTGAAGTTTCCCATGGGCTGAATTATCAGAAGTTAGGCAAGGAGCTTATGACACAGGACGAAATCGCCGTTATGGACGGTGGAAAGTGTATTTTACAACTACGCGGCGTGCGCTCGTTTTTCAGCGACAAATACGATATAACCCGGCACCCGAAGTATAAATACCTTTCCGACGCAGACCCGAAAAACGCCTTTGACATGGAAAAGCATTTAAGACGCTGCCCCGCAATCGTAAAGCCGGACGAGGTTTTTGACTACTACGAAATCGACGAAACCGATTTGCAGGAGGATGCAGAGCCGTAAAAGGAGGTGGTATCACAATCAAAACCGTAAACGTGGGCTACTTGGCACGCGCCCCTACTACAATTTCATAACAATATGCCGCCACGATACGGCGGTATTCCCTTTTGCGGTAGTCTATGGGCTATCGCTTTTTTGTACCCGAAAACGAAATCAAAAAAATATATGAGCCGCAAAAGCGGCAGAAAGAGAGGTCATTTATGGCATTTTTTAATTCAGCAGTAGGCGTTTTGCAAACCCTTGTAATCGCGTTGGGCGCGGGCTTGGGAATTTGGGGCGTTATCAATCTTTTGGAGGGCTACGGCAACGATAATCCAGGCGCAAAATCGCAAGGTATGAAGCAGCTTATGGCGGGCGGCGGCGTTGCTTTGATTGGCGCGACCCTTGTACCTTTGCTTTCCGGCCTGTTCGGTTAAGCGCGGGTAAACGCTTATGCAGAGCATACTTGACGCGATTAACGAATGGATAAAGGAAATCCTTATCGGAGCCATCAACAGTAATCTGTCAACTATGTTCGGGGACGTAAACGAAAAAGTCGGCACAATCGCCGCCGAGGTAGGCAAGACCCCGCAGGGTTGGAAGTATGCTTGTAAAGGGTAGTAATGATACTGCCACTAAAACAAGCATGGCAAGCGGCTCATTTGCAGGAGTTTCGCGGCATTGTGGAAAGTAGGTGATAGATATGAGATTGAATGGGTAGGCGTTTTGCCGCCCATTTTTTGCAAATAAAAAGAACTGGCAGCGGCGTCCACTCGAGAAAGTAAGACCGCCGCTGCCACCCACAACGCCCGAAGGCGGTTGCAAGGACAGCATATCACACTTTTTACCGTCCTTCAAGCGTTGTGGAGAAAACAACCACGAAAGGACGATTTTATATGGATTACATCAAAGACGCATTTGGCAGAATGAATTTGCGGCAACTCCGCAGCTTTCTGTTATACGGCACAGACGATTTCGCAGAGGGAACGCAACCCTACCGCGACAAGCTAAAAAAAGACAGCGACCCCATTTACAGGCGATTGGAAAGTATCTACCCCGATGGCCCCGAACGGGACAAAGCTACCGCCGACCTCTCCCAAGCCCTGACCGCTTACGAGTATGTTTACATGGAATTGGGCATGAAAGCCGGGGCGCGGCTGCTGTATCACCTGTTGATTGAGAACGACCAGTAATAGAAATATCGTCATAAAACGGGGCCACGAAAGGCCCCGTTTTCATGTGCAAATATGGGGTTGAAAACGCCCCTTGCCACGCCTTAAACGTCGTTTCAAGGGTAGGTAATACAAAACCCTTACCACCCCTCAAAACAACAAAATCGAGCAGGAAAAAGCCTGTATTCATGCGGTTTACAGCCGCTCAAAAAAGCCTAAAGCGTAACACCTGCCCGTGTGCATTTAGGCGTTATTCGCCCATCAGCCTATCGGCTTCTTCCTGTTGCTCAATGAGCCATGATGAAAAGTCGGTCAGCTTCATTTCGCCGTGCTTAACTTGTCCCTTGCGCTTCACCGCTTCTTTGCGGAACTCTTTGAACGCCGCGCTCACCACCGCCGCCTTTTCCGTGTCGGCGGCTTTTCCGCGCCTTAACTTCCGCAGCCGGTTGTACCAGTAATAATAGGCCGCTTCATGCAGCTGCTCCAGACGGTCATTTTTCGCCCTTTCGTCAAACTCCCGTTTGGCTTCTACCGCCTGTACCTTGCGGCACTCGTCCGAACATAGTTCATAATGGCGGCTCCGGGCAAGAAAGTCATGGCCGCAGACTTTACACTTTTGAAAAACAAATCCCCATTCCTGTATCTTGTGCAGGTAGTAGGCAATCAAAGGCAGAAACGAAGCGGACGCGACAACGCACTCAAAAGACCGCTTCAAAACGGGATACCACAATTCCACCGCCGCTTCTTCCTCACGCAACACCTTTGACAGCGCAGCGGTTGCTTCTTCCTGCCACGGTCTGTTATCGCCGTACAGGAAGAACGGGCGGTACAGCGCGGACAGCCGCCTAATGAGCAAATCCGCACCATGATTGAGGTTGTAGCAATTCAGGTATTCTTCCCATGTTTTCACAGCGGAGAACAGCGCGGACGGTTCGCCGCTTGCATATTTGCCCCGCAGGAAATCGGAAACAGGCGCGGCAGCTTTCCAACGCTCCGCTTCAAAGGGAAATACCCTGCCGTAGCTTTCACACAGCGTCATGGCATTTCTGTTCCATTCCATTCCCGTGTCCGTTTCAAAATCAATCAGCAGTTTCCCCAATGGGCGGGTTTGGTCATAAAAAATATTGCCCGTTCCATCTTCCAACTGGCGGCGCGTTTCGTTCGTTTCCCCAATGACGATACGCTCCGTCATCTTTTTGCGGTCAAGCGTGAGGGCAAAGACGATTTTACCGAAACTGCGCTCCTGTTTTAAAAAATCATACTCCATAAATATCATCTCACCCCTTGCTAACAGGAATAATATTTTACTGGTTAAACGGTTACTTGTATGATAGCCCATATCGCTTGTTTAGTCAATGAAATGTGCAATAATATTTACAGGCGGGAAAAGTAAAAATCCCCATAAAAAACCGAATACCGCAGCCGGTCAGATACCGGGAGCCGCAACCTTTGCATGGAACACGCCGGGGCGTGACGCGAGGGGCAGCAACCGAGAGAACGCGCCTAATGCCAAGCAAGGCAGGACGCAGGAACGTGGCCGGAATGAAAGCGGGAAAAACAAATCAAAGCCAAAGCCCCCGGCAATGGCTTTCAACAATCCACAAGGAGCATATGCTCCGCAGAAAGGGTGATTATTACCGATAACATGAATTGTATCAATCCGAATCCTATCCAATCCCAAGCAAAGCCACCGTGTGAAAGCAGCGTATTCACGAAGCGGATCGGCTCCACCAACTACCGTGTGTCCGTCCATTTCAGCAAAACCAGCCGCGAAACCATGAACGATAAAATATTGCGGCTTGTAAAAAACGAGGCGGCAGAGCCATGAGCAGGAAAAATATTTGTGACGGGGCGTTGAAAAAACGCCCCGTTCGCGGTATAATATGGGTACTGCAAATGAGCCGTTTGCCTGAAAGGAGTAATCCATGAACAGGCAGACAGGCAATGAAAAAATCACGGCTTTGTATTCCCGGCTATCGCGTGACGATGAAGCCATCGGGGACAGCCTATCTATTGTAAATCAAAAGGCAATGTTAGAAAAGTACGCCGCGCAAAACGGCTTTTCTAACGTTGCCCATTTTTCTGATGACGGTTATTCAGGCGGCAATTTTGACCGCCCCGATTGGAAAAAGCTGATTGAAGAAATTGAAAAAGGAAATGTTTCCACGGTCATAGCCAAAGATATGTCCCGTGTCGGGCGCGACTATCTGCAAACAGGCTTTTACACCGAGGTCTTTTTCAGAGAAAAAGGCGTTCGCTTTATCGCCGTGGCGAACAACATTGACAGTCAGAATAAAGAAAGCAGCGAGTTTGCCCCATTCCTCAACATCATGTCGGAATGGTATTTGCGGGACAGCAGCCGCAAGGTGAAAGCCAGCCACAAGGCGCGGGGCATGAGCGGAAAGCGGTTGACCTTTAACCCGATTTACGGCTATATGCTTGACCCCAACGACAAAGAAAAATGGATAATCGACCCCGAAGCCGCCGCTGTTGTGCGCCGCCTGTTTTCCCTCACCATAGAGGGCAAAGGCCCGGTACAGATTGCGCGGATTTTAGCGGAAGAAAAGGTAGAACGCCCCTCCTACTATCAGCATACCCACGGTATTGTTAATTTCGCCAATGTCCACGATATGACCGCCCCCTATGCGTGGAGCGGCAACAGCATAGCGCGTATGATTTCCAAGCCCGAATACTGCGGCCATACCGTGAACTTCCGCACCTATAAGGACAGCTACAAGGATAAGAGGGCAAAGGAAACCCCAAAAGAGGAATGGGTGATTTTCGAGAATACCCACGAAGCCATCATAGACCCCGATACATGGGAAACGGCACAGCGTTGCCGAACAGTCAAGCGGCGCACAGACCACGGCGAAGCAAACCCGCTGACAGGGCTTGTATTCTGCGCAGATTGCGGCGCGAAGCTGTATAACCACCGACAGCCCTATTCATATTCCTATGTCAACAAGGCGGGCTACAACTGCACACGCACCCCAAGAGATGTATATTCATGCTCAACCTACAATCTCACCAACAGACGCTTTGACCGCAAATGTACTTCCCATAATATCCGTACCGTAGTCTTGCGGGAATTGGCGTTAGATGCTATCAAATCCGTGAGCGGCTTTGTAAAAAACCATGAAGGGGAGTTTGTAAAGCAAGTCCGTGAAACCTCAAAAATCCAACAGGAAGAAGCGGCGAAATCCCATAAAAGGAAAATCGCCAAAGGACAAAAACGGATTGCGGAACTCAATACCCTAATCCGCAGGATTTACGAGGACAATGTAAGCGGCAAGCTGACCGATAAACGCTTTGAACTGCTATCGCAGGAATACGAGCAGGAACAGACCGAACTGGAGCAATCCATATCGCGGTTACAGTCCGAATTGGACAGTTTTAACGCCGACAGCGCGAAAGCCGACAAGTTTATTGAACTGGTAAAAAAGTACACCGATTTTTCCGAACTTACCCCGCAGATGATAGCGGAGTACATAGAAAAAATAGTGGTACACGAAGCGGACAAAGCAAGCGGGGAACGGCAGCAGCAGGTGGATATTTATCTGAACTTTATCGGCAGGTTTGAAGTCCCCGCCCCGGAGCCTACCGCCGAAGAAATCGCCGCAGAGGAAAAGGCTTTTCGTAAGCGAGAGCAGCGGCGGGAAGCACAGCGGCGGTATGCCGCCAAGCAGAAGCAGAAACAGCAGGAACAGGAAAAACAGGCGCGGAAGAAAAGTGCATAATCACATATTTGACCGCAGAAAGCGGCTTACTCACAAACAGGGTAAGCCGCTTTTTTGCGTTTAAAATCGAAAGGAGTTTCTTTATGGCAAAGACCAAAACGGAGAAAATAGCGGACATTCAAGCACAGATTGAGCAGCTTAAAAATCAGGAAAAGCGGCTCATACAGCAGCAAAAGGAACAGGAACGCAAGGACAGGACAAAGCGCCTTTGCAAGCGGGCGGGGCTTCTGGAAAGCCTTATTCCCGACACTATATCCCTCACGGACGAGCAATTCAAAATCTTCCTTGAACAGACTGTAGCCACCGAACACAGCCGCCGCATACTGGACGCTTTGACAGCGCATACCGACACAGACGGGAGCGGAAACGAGGGCAACGGCACAGGGTAGACGGGATAACGCCCCTGCCCTTAAACCCGAAGGGCGCACTTATATACCACAAAGTGGTATGTGCGGTCTTGCAGACAGCGTTTTGCGCCTATCGGCACAAAAGATACGGTGGGGCAAATGTATTCCCTCAAGCTCCTTTGCCGCCTTGTCTAATGCGGCGTGGTGCTTCTATCTGACATCAATCGGTGAATAGATATTTTATTTTTTTGTATATTACAAAAGATGGAATCAGCAGAACAATAGCAGTAGTGACTCTTACTACCCCTTGCAACCATTCCGTTTCAATGCGAAAACCAGATGAGATGGCTTGGGGAACGACTAAAATTAACGGAACATAAATCAGAAAATACAACAATATCGCCCCAATTTTCAACAAGGTTTTATTCGATGTTTTCTGTTCCGATAGTTTTTTAATGTTTATTGTCCCGGCAAGCGCAATAATAGCTCCAACAGCAAACACAACCACTGCGATAATATTAGGTATCACTCCGGTTATTTTGGGAATCGGGATGAAAATACGGACTAAAATTAACGCCGCACAGAATACCCCGGCCAATATAAAACTTACTGCTAATTCCTTGTTGCTTTTTGTTACATCGGTACTATCTTTTAGGTGCTTCATCATTTTATTATCTCCCTTCAACAAGGAGTCAAGTGTCACACAATATACATCGCTCAAAATAATAACGCTGGCAATATCAGGGTAACTTTTTCCATTTTCCCAATTTGATATAGTCTGACGACTTACACCAACTTTTTCTGCCATTGTTTCTTGAGTTAAGTTTACCGCTAATCTTGCCTGTTTTAGTTTTTCGCCAATGCTCATCATCTGACACGCTCCTTGTTCTTTGTCGGAAGTATAATCCTTGTTAAGGCAGAAGTCTATCAAAAACCTTTTACATGCCCCTATTTACGATGTAAAAATTGTTTTACATACTGCGAAATTCACCTAAATTATAACACTCCACCGTCCTACATTCAACGAAAACCGAAAGGAGGTCACCCTATCGCAATCTACCATTACAGTATTAAAATCATCAGCAGGGGCAAAGGCAAATCCGCAGTTGCGGCGGCGGCATACCGGGCGGGAGAAAACATCACAAACAAATATGACGGAATCACCCACGACTACACCCGCAAAGGCGGCGTGGTACATACCGAGATTTTACTGCCCGAAAACGCACCCTCCGCATACGCAGACAGAGCCGTTTTATGGAACGCAGTTGAGAAAATTGAAAAGGCAAAAAACGCACAGCTTGCCAGAGAAATTGAAATTGCCCTGCCGGTTGAATTATCGGTGGGGCAAAATATTTCCCTTGTCCGTGAGTATGTAAATCAGCATTTTGTGGCGGCGGGAATGTGCGCTGATATTTGTATACACGACACAGGCGGCGGCAATCCCCACGCCCATATTATGCTCACCATGCGCCCGTTTGAGCAGGGCAGCAAATGGGGGGCAAAGCAGAAAAAGGAGTACATACTCGACCCACAGGGCAACAAAATCTATGACCCGAAAAAGCGGCAATATAAATGCAAATCCATTCCCTCCGCCGACTGGAACGAGCAGACCAAAGCTGAAGAATGGCGGGCGGCATGGGCTGATATTTGCAATCAGGCTTTGGAGCAGAACGACCACACCGAGCGGATAGATCACCGTTCCTATGAACGGCAGGGCATTGACCAAATCCCGACTATCCATTTAGGCGTAGCGGCTTCACAGATGGAGCGGCAAGGAATCCGCACCGAGCGCGGGGACATCAACCGGGAAATTGAGGTTTCCAATCAGAAGCTGCGGCAGCTTCGGGCGCGTATATCCAAACTGCAAAACTGGCTCAAAGAGGAAACTGCCAACACCGAGCCGCCCACACTTGCGGACTATATTCAAAGCATACTATCACGAAAAGCACAAGCGGGAAAATCGGGTTATTCGCAATCCCTGTATAACCTCAAGGACGCTGCAAATATGCTAAACTTCCTTACCCGCAATCACATTATGGATATGGAGGGATTGGACGAAAAATTTAAGTCTATGATTGGGGAGCAGATGAACATTCGGGATAAACTGAAACCCATTGATAGGCGTTTGAACACGCTGAAAAAGCATATTGAACAGGCCGACATTTATCTGAAATACAAAGGCAAAAAAGCGTTGACCGATTCAGAACAAATCCTGTTCATGGCAGCGGGTAAGTACTTCAACGGCGTGATGAACGGCAGAACAACCTTGCCGACAAAGGCATGGAAATCGGAATATTCCAAGCTGACCGCAGAACGACAAATGCTCAATCAAAGGTATGTTTCCCTCAAAGACGAGGTTAGAGAAGCCGAACAAATCCGCAAGAGCGTTTACAGCATTTTTCGGCAGGAACAGAGAGAACAGCAGTCGCGCAAGGCGCAGGATGTAGAGTTATAGGACAAATGCGGCGGACGGGCCTGCCTATCCGCCGCATTGTTATTCTTGCACTCAGGCGGGTAACCAAAGAAGATAAGTTCATCATCAATAGATGCTCATTTGGCAATTGTAAATGCTGCAAACAATGTAAATGTGTCATAATCTCCTGGCGACCTGACGAATAACGCTTCTTTAACCATTCGATAATCACCGGCGGGAAGCTTTCCGTAAAGCCATTCCCAGTCAATGATGATTTCTTTGCTTCCCATTGGAGGCAACATATATCCAATATCGTTGAAACCGTAATTTTCGATGACAGGCACAACGGCTATCCATCCATTATCAGTTTTGCGCTGTACAGCGTAACTTTCACCGTAGGTGTATTCGGTCTCCGTGGCATTTTTGAGTGTAACGGTTACCCCTGATGGTGTAGCCGTGTCATCTTGCACCTGCATAATAGCAGGCCATTTGCGCAAAAACTCATCGATATCACCATATCGGATGTCGATACCGCTCCCGCCGCTTTCCCAAATGCTTTCAAGATTTACGCTGTCAGGCTTGCCGCTTTGATCTGACCGTACGATTAAACGATAGCCGCCCTCGACACCATAGACCATGATATAGTTGTCAAAATTTGAGCTGACGTTTGCGCCTTTGTACTTCTGAAAATCTTCAAACAGCAGGTTATCCCCCTTTTTAGCAAGGGTTCGCACATCTTCAAGCGTTATCGCCTGGGGATCGTATGAGGAAACGGACGGAGCTGCGTACATCTTTTCAACCGAACCGTTCCAGTCATTCCTAAAATCTTCCCATTCAAGCCCAATTGTTTTAAGATACTCGGCTATATCATTTTTGCTGTGTGTTACGCGGGAAATGTAAGCCTCCTTGTCCAGTTCTCCGTCACTCGGCGTTGAACGAAACGCATAGCTTGTTTCTTCAAGGTTATCAATCAGCGAGAACAATAGCGCAGAGTTTTGCGGTGTAACCGTTATATTTCTCATATCGCTCGTTTCTGTATCACTGGGTTCATAGTAGACGGTAAGCGTATGAGGGGCGTTGCCCGTACCGTAATCGTCGCCGATGGAAAAAAACCGCTGCGTATGCTCTCTGTCTATCCTTGGGAGGGAATTTATAATCTTCCCAATCGCGCTGTTGTCCCCAACATAAGGTGTCCGCATTGAGGAAAGCGAGTAAAGGTCGTCCATGTTTATCCTCATATCCGGGCTGGTCAATACAATGGCATAAACAGTATTTACCTGTGCTGGATAGGACTCTGCGATTTCGCCGTTATAATAGACAATTACTTTGTCTCCAACGGCAAAATCGGTCATGCTGTCTTTCAACTTTACATTGAGAGAAACACTGATCAGGTTGCTGCTTTTGCGCGCGTCCTCGCCCTCGTTGACGCTTACAAGGATGGTATTATCATACACTTCGGTTACAGTCCCGGCAAAATGTGGCTCTTTATCAACATTGTTCATAGACATTGGCACGATTAAATCTAAGATACTTCCATCCGTGGCACGATTAACCGCAAACCCCACGCTCAACACAGCAACCAACGCAACTGATACGACGATAATCACCCGAGACGGTTTCTTAAAATTCAGCACGTTTTTTATCCTCTCTTTCACACCGCCCTCTCCAAAAGCGAGGGGACTGCCGCCGATGATACGCCGCTGCGTCGCCAAAGATAACAACGACAATGAATAGTCCTTTTTAATTTCGCCACCCATTTCTTTCAACACGCGCTCGTCGCAGGACAATTCCATATCCACACCCATCAGCAGAAACGCCACCCATGCCAACGGATTAAACCAATGCAAACACAAAATGAAATACGCCGCAAATTTTACGATGTGGTCACGCCGCCGGATATGCGTCTGTTCGTGCAAAAGAATATAGCTTCTTTCCTTCCCGGATAAGCCAATGGGCAGATAGATTTTCGGTTTGAAAACGCCCAACACAAAAGGCGATTTAATATTTTCCGCTTCGTAGATATTTGCTTCGATGTGGACCGTGTCCCTCATTTTTCGTTTGAGTACCACGAAAGATGTCACGCCGTAAATAATCATTACGGTAACGCCGATAAGCCAAACAAACGCGCCGATTGTTGTCCATATCTGTAACGGATTTACGCTTGCAGTCGGCGTGGCGGCGGGAAGAATACTGCTGACAGCGTTATTTACAAAAGGTATGCCGCTGTCAATGCGCGGGATTGATTGCATGGCTATATCCGATGGTATCATCCGCGCCTTGAACGGTATCAAACTGAAAACGCTCTCGATTGACAACGGGAATATAAGCCTGAATCCCGCTACTGTCCACAGGCAATAGGAGACGATTTTAGGCGCTTTTTTGAGTGGCAGACGGGCAAGACATATCGCCGCGATAACAAATGCCCCGGTCAAACTCATGTTTAGAATTGTAAGAAACAGTTTATCCATTATTGCCGCTCCCCTCGTGTTGTTCTATCAGATGTTTTAATTCTGCCGCTTGTTCCGGTGTTAGTTTCTTGCCGCCGAAAAATGAAGTGATAAATTTCGGCAACGACCCTCCGAAAGTATCTTCTACATAGCGGCGGCTTTGGCGGGCAATTTGTTCATCGTGGGTAAGCACAACCGATACATTCGCGTTTTCGTTTTTGAATACGCCTTTATCGCAAAGTTTCTTTAACACTGTGTAAGTCGTTGATTTTTTCCAATCCATTTCTCGCTCCGCAAGTGAAACCAAATCGGGCGAGGTCAACGGTGCGTCCCGCCATATCAAGGCTGCGAGTTTTTCTTCTGCGTCAGTAAGCGTTATGTTTTTAGTCATAGTATTTTCTCCAATCTAAACACATTAGACTGACTACAGTCTATCACACTTAGACCAGATTTGCAACAAGGATTCTGATATTGGTAAAAATTTGCCTAAACCTCCTGATATAAGTAAAAAGAACGATAATTTACTTGTGGGAGAAATTATTGTCCCTGTAATCACAACAACATAGCAAATCCACGAAAAACCGTCAAGGGTCAAGATGAACGGCTACGCCGCCCTTGACGGTTTTTCCTGCCTTTGCTGTATGGCAATTAAGAGGGCATAAGCAGTAAACCGCTTATGCCCTCTTAATAATTATAAGATATGAAACAGAGCGTAAAAAATATCATTTCACCCCTTGACAAATGAGGTTCTTGGAACGCGAATATCTTTTCGATGATACAGACCCTTTCGGAAAATGTAATCGTACCCATTGCGGGGCTTGTCATTACCTACGTTCTATGCTACGAGCTTATCAGCATGGTAACGGAAAAGAACAATATGCACGACATAGATACGTTCATGTTCTTTAAGTGGTTTTTCAAGGCGTGGGTAGCGGTGTTTCTTGTTACCCATACCTTTGATATTACTATGGCGGTGTTCGATATGGCGCAGCACGTCGTATCAGGTGCAGCGGGCGTAATCGGCAGCGACACAAACATTGATGTTGCCGCCGCACTTGCGTCCATGCAATCCGGGCTTGACGCTATGGAAATCCCCGAACTGCTGTTGCTCGTTATGGAAACGTCGCTTGTCAGCCTTTGCATGAAAATCATGTCGGTGCTGATAACGGTTATCCTGTACGGGCGTATGATAGAAATTTACCTTTACTGTTCCGTATCACCTATTCCATTCGCAACCATGACAAACCGGGAGTGGGGACAGATAGGAAACAACTACCTCAAAAGCCTATTCGCCCTTGGCTTTCAAGGCTTTCTCATTATGATATGCGTCGGCATTTACGCGGTTTTGGTAAACGACATGATAATAGCGGACAATCTGCACAGCGCGATATTCTCCCTTGCAGCCTATACCGTTATCCTCTGCTTTTCCCTGTTCAAATCCGGCGCACTTGCAAAATCCATATTTAACGCGCATTGATAGAAATATCGTATGATTTATGATAAAATAGCAGTATCATAAATAGGAGGTACAAAATGGCATACAAAGATTTAGAAACGATTACGGAAAGCCGGACGTTTTTTGATTATACGGACATATCGGTTAAACTACAAGAAAAGGGTATGAATTTTTCACAGCTAAAAGAGGGCTTGTCTTTGGACGATAACTGTATTCAGAGCATACGGGAAAACAAATTATTATCTTTTAAAGATGAACAGAAAATTAGAGCTTACCTTGATATAAAGTCAGCTTTTATAAAAAAAGAATACTATTTTGATTATCCACCAACGGTAGAGGGACATTCCGATAAGTGGGAGGCTATTAAACTCTTTGAGAAGATGAAAATTCATCATTTTTCAATTCTTGTAGATAAACAAACAAGTGGTGAACATAAGTACAAGATAATTGGTAGCATAAATGGAAGTTATTATGAAAAAGAAGAACATTTTTCTTATGATACAAGTGCAATTATTGTGTTCGCTTCGTACTTGAAAGACATATTAAATTAAATTTTCAAGACACTATCAGCTGCTATTTGAATTATCAGATAGCAGTCTTTTTATGCCCGAAAGGAGGTATTTTATGGCGTATGTACCTGTACCGAAAGACCTATCCCGTATCAAAACAAAAGTCGCTCTCAACCTGACGAAGCGGCAAATCATCTGCTTTGCGGCGGCTCTCCTAATCGGATTGCCGCTTTTCTTTTTGCTCAAAGACAGCACAGGAACGAGCCTTGCCGCGTTCGTGATGATTGTTGTCATGTTGCCCTGCTTCCTCGTTGCCATGTATGAAAAACACGGACAGCCCCTTGAAGTCGTGGCGAAAAACATCATTCAGACAAAATTTATCCGACCCAAAGAACGACCGTATCAAACGGAAAACTTTTATGCCGCTTTGGAACGGCAGAGAAAACTTGAAAAGGAGGTATCGGCTATTGTCAACGGCAAAAACAAAACCCACAGGAAATAAGCACAAGCTGACCCGCGCCGAGAAAAAGCAGATTGCCGCCATTATCCAAAAGGCAAAGGGTGACGGAAAGGCGCATACCGCGCAGCAGACCATTCATTACCTTACTATGTACCCCGACGGGATTTGCAGGGTAACGGAAAAGAAATACAGCAAGAGCATTGTGTTTGAAGATATTAACTATCAGCTTGCACAGGCAGACGACAAGACCGCTATTTTTGAAAACTGGTGCGACTTCCTCAACTACTTTGACGCTTCCGTATCGGTGCAGCTTTCCTTTATCAATCAAGGGACGCAGCGCGGCGAAGCGGAAAAGGCTATCGACATTCCCCCGCAGGAGGACGCTTTCAATTCCATTCGCGCTGAGTATGCGGCAATGCTGAAAAATCAGCTTGAAAAAGGCAACAACGGGCTTGTCAAGCACAAGGCGATTACCTTTTCCATTGAAGCGGATAATTTCGCCGCAGCAAAGGCGCGGCTTGCCCGTATCGAAACCGACGTACTCAACAACTTTAAGGTGCTTGGCGTATCAGCCCACCCCATGACGGGCTATGAACGGCTGAAAATGCTGCATGGCGTATTCCACCCGGAGGGAGAACCTTTTTCCTTTGATTATTCTTGGCTTGCCCCGTCCGGGCTGTCTACAAAGGATTTTATCGCCCCGTCCTCTTTCCGTTTTGGCGAGGGGCGCACATTCCGCATGGGTAAGAAAATCGGTGCGGCGAGCTTCCTTGAAATCCTTGCGCCGGAACTCAATGACCGTATGCTTGCGGATATTCTCGACCTTGAAACGGGCGTTATTGTCAACCTGCATATCAAAAGTATCGACCAGACCGAAGCAATCAAGACCATTAAGCGCAAGATTACCGACCTTGACAAAATGAAAATCGAGGAACAGAAAAAGGCTGTCCGCAGCGGGTATGACATGGATATAATCCCGTCCGACCTTGCCACGTTCGGCAGCGAAGCGAAAAATCTTTTGCAGGATTTACAGAGCAGGAACGAGCGAATGTTTCTCCTTACATTCCTTGTGGTGAACATGGCAGACACGAAGCGCAAACTTGAAAATGATGTGTTCGCCGTTAAGGGTATCGCGCAAAAATACAACTGCGCTTTGACCCGCCTTGACTATCAGCAGGAAGCGGGCTTTCTGTCGAGCGTCCCCATGGGGGAAAATCTTATCCCCATTCAAAGGGGCTTGACGACGAGCAGCACCTCAATTTTTATCCCGTTCATCACGCAGGAGCTTTTTCAAGAGGGCGCAGCCCTTTATTATGGGTTGAACGCGCTTTCCAACAACATGATTTTATGCGACCGAAAGAAACTGAAAAACCCGAACGGGCTTATCTTGGGAACGCCGGGAAGCGGTAAATCTTTTGCGGCAAAGCGGGAAATCACAAATGCTTTTCTCATTACCGACGACGATATTATTATCTGCGACCCGGAAGCCGAGTATTATCCCCTTGTGCTAAGACTTTACGGACAGGTTATCCGCATTTCGCCCACAAGCACACAGTACGTCAACCCTATGGATATTAACTTAAATTACAGCGAGGACGACAGCCCCCTTGCACTGAAAAGCGACTTTATTCTTTCCCTTTGCGAGTTGGTCATTGGTGGAAAAGAGGGCTTGCAGCCCGTGGATAAAACAGTCATTGATCGGGCTGTCCGCAACGTCTACCATCCGTTTCTTGCCGACCCTGACCCGGATAAAATGCCTATCTTGGGCGACCTTTACGACGAGCTTTTGAAGCAGCCGGAGCCGGAAGCGGCGCGTATCGCGTCGGCATTGGAGCTTTATGTTTCGGGCAGTTTGAACGTATTTAATCACCGTACCAACGTGGAGCTTTCAAACCGCCTTGTCTGCTTTGATATTAAGCAGCTTGGAAAGCAGCTAAAAAAGTTAGGTATGCTCATTGTGCAAGACCAGGTATGGAACCGGGTAACGGTCAACCGCGCCGAGCATAAGGCGACGCGCTATTATATGGACGAGTTTCATCTACTTTTAAAAGAGGAACAGACCGCCGCTTATTCCGTAGAGATTTGGAAGCGATTCAGGAAATGGGGCGGGATTCCTACTGCTATCACACAAAATGTCAAAGACCTTTTGAGCAGCCGCGAGGTGGAAAACATTTTTGAAAACTCTGATTTTGTGCTTATGCTCAATCAGGCCGCCGGTGACCGGGCTATCCTTGCAAAGCAGCTTAACATTTCCCCGCAGCAAATGAAGTACGTTACCCACACCGAAGCGGGCGAGGGGCTTATCTTCTACGGCAACGTGGTACTGCCTTTTGTAGACCGTTTCCCGCAGAATACCGAGCTTTACCGAGTAATGACGACGAAGCCGGAGGAAGTGAGGGGCGCATGAAAACAGATGTAATCATCAACCGGGACGCGCTGCCTGCCTTAAAGGAGCTTCCCGATGAAAGCGTCCATTGTACCGTAACATCACCGCCCTACTATGCTTTGCGGGATTATGGACTTGACGCCCAGATTGGACGCGAGGACACGCCGGAGCAGTACATTGAAAAGCTCGTTGCAGTTTTCCGGGAACTGCGCCGGGTACTCCGTTCAGACGGTACATTCTGGTTAAATATCGCGGATACCTATTGTGGCACAGGCAGCAAGGGCAGCTACACCGACCTCAAAAATCCCAAAGGCAGAAACGGACAAAGCGTATCTATCGCAAGACAGGCGGCGGGCTGCAAGCAAAAAGACTTAATCGGTATTCCGTGGCTGCTTGCCTTTGCCCTGCGCTCTGACGGGTGGTTTTTACGCAGCGATATTATTTGGCAGAAAGACAACCCCATGCCCGAAAGCGTCAAAGACCGTCCGAGCCGCTGTTATGAACACGTTTTTTTGCTTACGAAGTCAAAAAAGTATTTCTATGACGCTACCGCCATTGCCGAACCTATAGCCCCCACAACAGCAGCCCGGTATAAATCCGGGCGCGGCGAAAATCACAAATACGCCGAGGAAGTACCCGGACAAGGCAAGGTGCAAGGTATCAACAGGGCGAGAAAAGGTGGGTATTATGACGACGCGCTTATCCCCACGATACGCAACAAGCGCGACGTTTGGCTTATCAATACCGTACCCTACAAAGGCGGTCATTTTGCTGCCTTTCCCCCAAAGTTAGTGGAAACCTGCATTATGGCGGGCTGTCCGAAAGGCGGCATTGTCCTTGACCCATTCTTTGGAAGCGGTACAACGGGGCTTGCAGCGAAAACCCTTGATCGCCGCTATATTGGCATTGAACTAAATACCGAGTATTGCGCCCTTGCAAGGGCGCGGATTGGAGGTGATAACTCTTGAAAGACCCCTTAAAGCCCCGCGACAAAATCACGCAGAAAATCAGCCGCGACGGGCTGATGAAGCAAAATGAAACCACAGGCGAAACCGAGCGCGTGAGTAAACGGGAGCAAGACGCGGATTTTCAGAAAACGCCGGAACAACAGGCAGTACAAGACGAGGCGCAGCTTGACCCCGTATCTTCCGACACTGCTCCTTTGCCCCCTGCACCCGGACTTTCCCACAGGCAGGACACGGGAGCTGCCGAGCAGCTTTTTCACCGCATAGACGCAGCGCATACCCGCAAAGCGTCTAAAAAGGCGATACAGCGGGAAGCTGCCGCACAAACGAAATCGTCCCGTCTGCAATTTACCGACGAGGAACTTAATACGCCGGAGCTTGAAAGGTATATTAAAAAATCCGACAAAGCGGCCGACCGTCTGGACACGGCAAAGGCGGCTATTCCAAAGAAAAAGAAACTGGTTACGGAACGCACCTTTGATGAAGCCACCGGAAAAGGCAAAACCCGCCTACATTTTGATGAACGGGAAAAGCCCATGCCCGGAAAACCCCATAAAAACCCGTTACCCCGCCCCGCGCAGGAAGCGGGTATTTTTATTCACAACAAAATACATTCCGTCGAAAAGGACAATTCCGGCGTTGAGGGAGCGCACAAATCCGAGGAATTAGCGGAGCACGGCGTAAAATTCGGGGCGCGAAAAATCCGGCAGGGCTACCGCAGCCACAAGCTGAAACCCTACCGGGCGGCAGCGAAAGCGGAAAAAGCAGCATTTAAGGCAAACGCGGATTTTCAGTATCATAAGACGCTGCACAACAACCCGCTGCTAAAAAGCAACCCCGTTTCCCGCCTTTGGCAGAAGCAGCAAATCAAGCGGCAGTATGCAAAGGCGGCGAGAACGGGCGGCGTAAAGACCGCGAAAAATATCCGCAAAGCGACAAAGAAAACCGCCGAGCAGACGGGGAAAGCGGCAGCATTTGTAGCGCGGCACCCGGCGGGCGTGATAATTGCCATTGCCGCGCTGCTGCTGTTCATTATGATTTTTGCGGGATTATCCTCTTTTTCCTCTATGTTTTCCGGCACCATAAACGGCATATTGGGAACGTCGTACACGTCGGAGGACAGCCACCTTGTGGCGGTGGAAAACAGCTACGCAGCAAAGGAAAATGAGCTACAAAACAGGATAGACAATATCGAGCGCGATAACCCCGGCTATGATGAATACCGCTACGACCTTGCGAATATCGGGCATAACCCCCATGAATTAGCGTCCTACCTCACCGCCCTTTTGCAGAGCTATACCCCACAGAGCGCACAGGCAGAATTGCAGCGTATTTTTGACAGGCAGTACACTTTGACGCTGACCGAAACCGTAGAGGTACGCTATCGGACGGAAACCCGCACCGACACATGGACGGACGCAGACGGGAACACCCACACAGACACTTATACCGTCGAAGTACCCTACGAGTATTACATTCTCAATGTCAAGCTGACAAATAAGCCTATATCCTCTTTTGTATCGGAGCTTTTAACGGCACAGCAGCTTGAAATGTACCGCGTGTATCTTGAAACAAGCGGTAACAAGCCTTTACTGTTCGGCGGCGGCTCTCCAGATACGAACCCGTCCGAGGATTTAAGCGGCGTTCACTTTGTAAACGGCACACGTCCCAGCAATACGCAGCTTGTAGACCTTGCAAAATCGCAAGTCGGAAACGTGGGTGGTTCTCCCTATTGGAGCTGGTACGGCTTTAACAGCCGCGTGGAATGGTGCGCTTGTTTTGTTTCATGGTGCTACGGGCAGGCGGGCTTATCCGAACCGCGTTTTGCAGCCTGCCAGTCGCAGGGTATTCCGTGGTTTACCTCCCGCGGACAATGGGGCGACCGAAATTACAGCAACATAGCCCCCGGTGACGCTATCTTTTTCGATTGGGATTCAGACGGGAGCGCAGACCATGTAGGGCTTGTTATCGGCACAGACGGAAGCCGCGTTTACACCGTCGAGGGAAATTCCGGCGACGCCTGCAAAATCAAGAGCTATTCCCTTGACTATGCCTGTATCAAAGGCTACGGGCTGATGAATTGGGACTGACCATTTTTGAAAATTGAAAGGAGTATTACACAATGGCAAATAACAAAATTGACCGTATCGACCGGGAAATCCAAAAGACCCGTGAGAAAATCACAGAGTATCAAAACAAGCTGAAAGGGCTTGAAGCGCAGAAAACCGAAGCGGAAAATCTGCAAATCGTTCAGCTTGTGCGCGCTATGCGCCTAACACCTACAGAACTTACCGCTATGCTCTCCGGCGAACCTATCCCCGGCATTGCTACCGTTCCCGCAGACTATGACGAACAGGAGGACACCGAGAATGAAGAATAAAAAAGTTTTTAGAATACTGACCGCCCTTTGCGCCGCCCTTGTCTTAATGGGCGGCGTTTCTGTTACCGCCTATGCGGGCGGTGGTGAGGACATTCCCACCGACGACAGCAACGTAATTGTAGAAACCGCCGAGCCGCAGCCCCTTACCCCGGAGGGCAACATGAGCCTTGTGAACGACATAGAGGGCGACGCTGCCGAGGATAAACAATTTATCGTTGTACAGAGCAAGGGCGGCAACTATTTTTACATCATCATTGACAATGCAGCACAGGGCGAAAACACCGTCCATTTCCTCAATCAAGTGGACGAAGCCGACTTAATGGCTCTCATAGACGAGGATAAACTACCGCAAAATTCAGAAGTCACCCCGGAGCCTACCCCCGAACCGACACCGCAGCCGCAGCCGGAACAGCCTAAAGAGGAAAAAAGCAATACGGGCGGTATGCTGCTTATGGTGCTGCTACTCTTTGCCGGGATTGGCGGTGCATTCTATTATTTTAAGGTTATGAAGCCGAAGCAGACGGTCAAGGGCAATACCGACCTTGACGATTTTGATTTTGACGAGTACGACGAGGAAACCGGGGACGAACAGCCCGAAGCCGACGAAGAAGAACAGGAGGACGAGGAATGAGCTATGTGTTAGTCATTGCAGAAAAACCGAGCGTCGCCCAGACTATCGCCGCTGTTCTTGGAGCAAAGACGCGAAAGGACGGATATATCGAGGGCGCGGGCTATCTTGTTTCTTGGTGCGTCGGGCATTTGGTGGGGCTTTCCGAAGCTGCCGCCTATGGGGAGCAGTACAAAAAATGGAGCTATGAAGCCTTACCCATTCTGCCGCAGGAATGGAAATACACCGTTGCGGCCGACAAGCGAAAGCAATTCCAAATCCTAAAAGACCTTATGCGCCGCGCCGACGTTTCCGAGGTTATCAACGCTTGCGACGCAGGGCGCGAGGGCGAGCTGATTTTTCGTTTCGTCTACCATGTGGCAGGGGGCAAAAAAACCATGCGCCGCCTTAGGATTTCCTCTATGGAGGACGCGGCAATCAAAAAAGGATTTGACACGCTCAAAGACGGGCGGGAGTATGACCCCCTCTTTGCGTCTGCCCTATGCAGGGCAAAAGCGGATTGGCTTATCGGTATCAACGCTACCCGCCTTTTCTCATGCTTGTATGGAAAGACCTTGAACGTGGGACGGGTGCAGACCCCCACGCTGAAAATGCTTGTAGACCGGGACGCAGCAATCACGAGCTTTCAAAAAGAAAAATACTACCATGTGCGTCTTGACATGGGCGGCGCGGAAGCGGCAAGCGCGAGGATCCGCGCCGCCGAGGAAGCGGAAACACTGAAAACGGCTTGCGAAGCGTCGCAGGCCGTTTGCCTTTCTCTGACCCGCGAGAAGAAAACCGTCGCCCCGCCGAGGTTATTTGACCTTACGAGCTTGCAGCGGGAAGCAAACCGTATTCATGGCTACACCGCGAAGCAGACCCTTGACCTTGCACAGAGCCTATATGAAAAACGGCTTTTGACTTATCCGAGAACGGACAGCGCATTTCTGACCGACGACATGGGCGGTACGGCGGCGGGCATTGCCGCCCTGCTTTGCGGCAAGCTGCCTTTCATGCAGGGCACGGATTTTACGCCAGACGTTTCCCGTCTGCTTGACAGTAAAAAGGTATCAGACCACCATGCGATTATTTCCACCGCCGAGCTTGGGAAAACCGACCTTGCCGCGCTGCCGGAAAGCGAAAGAAATATCCTTATTCTTGCCGGGGCGCGTCTGCTCTTTGCCGCCGCCGAGCCGCACACCTTTGAAGCGGTTACGGCGGTTTTTGAATGTGCAGGGCAACAGTTTACCGCAAAGGGCAAGAAGGTACTTTGCGCCGGGTGGAAAGAGCTTGAATGCCGTTACCGGGCAACGCTGAAAGCAAAGCCCGACGTGGAGGACGATGACAACGAGGTATTGGAGCTTGACGTACCGCCTTTTGCCGAGGGACAGACCTTTGACCGACCCGCCGCAAGGGTAACAGCCCATGACACAACGCCGCCGAGACCCCACAACGAAGCGACCTTACTTTCCGCTATGGAACGCGCCGGGAATGAGGACACCGACCCGGACGCAGAACGCCGCGGGCTTGGCACACCCGCCACCCGTGCCGCTGTCATTGAAAAGTTGGTAAAATCCGGCTTTGTGCAGCGCAAGGGCAAGCAGCTTATCCCCACCAAAGACGGGAGCAGCCTTGTTTGTGTGCTGCCGGATAGCCTGACCTCCCCGCAGCTTACCGCACAGTGGGAAAACGCCCTGACGCAGATTGCAAAGGGAGCCGCAGACCCGGACAGCTTCATGCGCGGCATTGAAGAAATGGCGCAGGAGCTTGTGAAAGCCTATCCGTTCCTTTCCGATACGGATAAGGAGCGTTTCAAGGACGAAAAGCCCGTTATCGGCAAATGCCCCCGTTGCGGCGGCAACGTCTATGAGGGCAAGAAAAATTACTACTGCGAAAACAAGGATTGCGCCTTTGTCATGTGGAAGAATGACCGCTTCTTTGAGGAACGAAAAACAGCCTTTACGCCGAAGATTGCCGCCGAGCTTTTGAAAAGCGGCAGGGTGAAAGTGAAAAAGCTGTATTCCCCCAAAACAGGCAAAACCTACGACGGAACGGTACTTTTAGCAGACACAGGCGGGAAATATGTCAACTACCGCATTACAATTCAGAGGGACAAAGAACTTTCGTAGCAAGCATAGGAAAGGGGTACCCTTTCCGTCAATCCCCGCCTTTTCTCCATGAGAACGGCGGGGATTTTGCTTGTTGGGAAGTGTCCCAAACCCTCTAAAAAATTGAAAGGAAGTGATGAAAAATATGGCTTATACCTCTTACGACCATGATAGACTACAACCCGCCGAAAACATGAGAATTGAACGCACCATTTATTTCAGAGAGGGCGGCGCGGATATTTCCGGCTTGGCGGCTTTGCCCGTGGAGCGATTACGAGCCATGCGCGAGGAAAGCGCGGCGGCTGAACAGGTAATTTTTCAAAGTCTGCAAGAACACGCTGCCGCATGGGAAGAACAGGCGGGTAAAACGCTTTTATTCGACAAAGCGATTGAGTACGCGAGAACCCCAACCGTCAAGCATACCTCTAATCAATGGAAAAAATCCGAGCATAACAACGACTGGCAGGAAATGAGCAATATGGTATATTCCATGTCGCACCATGTTTATGAACGGACAAGGCATGACCGCGAAACACAAAAATCCGTACCCGTGGCGTGGGAATTAACATGGAGCATACACACAAACCCGCCGCAAAATCTTAGGCATACAAAAATTGCAGGGCAGGATAAAAAAGTCTATTCAGACAGAGCCGCTATGGAAAAATATCTTGCAGGACGTATCAAGGCATATTCCCACCTTTTTACGGAAATATCGCCGCCTATCCCGCAGGGTTACGCGAATGATTTTCGCGTGAACGGGCAGCTTTTACCGGGCTACACCATAGAGGGCGAGGAACCGAAACAGCCCGACCACGCCGCAGGAGAAAATAACGGCGGCGATTTTATTTCACAGCAACAAAATACTGAACAGCGAAAGGAGCGTGAGCGCATGAATGAAGTATTTTCTATTCTGATTGACAGCCGCACCCGCTTTGAAACAGGACAGGCGGGCGGCGGATGGGCTTGCTCTTCCCCCCCCCCCACAAGGGAGCAGTTACATGAAGCCATGAAAAGCGTCGGTATTACCACAGACAATCCGCAGGACTTTTTTATCAATGGTTTTGCAAATACCGAGGATTGCCCTTTTGATGTACCTCTTGACATTATCCAAAGCGGCAGCATGGACGAACTGAACTACTTAGGCAAGCTGCTTGAAATGCAGCGCGGCGAGGATAAGGAAAAATTTGCGGCGGCGGTCACGCATGGCGAGTATGCCGGAAATCTCAAAGACCTTATCAACCTTGCACAAAATCTTGATTGCTATTGGATTTATCCCACCGTCCAAAGCGAGAAAGATTACGGCTATTACCTTATTGACGAGCTGGACGGCTTGGAACTGCCCGAAGAAGCAAAAAAGTATTTCAAGTATGAAGAATATGGGCGCGACGCTGCTATCAATGAGGGCGGCAGATTTACCGAGCAGGGCTATATTTATAACAACAAAAACACCTTTACGGAGTGGTACGACGGACGCGACGTGCCGGAAGAATACCGCATTATGAGTTTCCCGCAGCCGCAGCGACCTGTTACCCCTATTGCCCTTACTTCCGAGAAACCCGCCGAAAAGCTCAAAGAGATTACCGACCGCTTGGAGCAGGGTATCTCTGAACTGTTTGACAGTAACCGCTATAGAGAGTATCTAAGCGTCATGTCAAAGTTTCACAATTACAGCTTTAATAATACCCTGCTTATTGCTATGCAAAAGCCCGACGCTTCTCTTATCGCGGGCTTTTCCTCTTGGAAAAATCAGTTTGAGCGCAATGTAAAAAAAGGCGAAAAGGGTATCAAAATCATTGCCCCGTCCCCATTCAAAATTAAAAAGGAAATGGAGAAAATCGACCCTGACACACAGCGTCCTGCTATCGGAAAAGACGGAAAGCCTGTTACGGAGGAAAGGGAAATCACTATCCCCGCTTTTAAGGTGGTTTCCGTCTTTGATGTTTCGCAGACCGAGGGAAAGGAATTGCCCGACATTGCCGTGGACGCTCTGACGGGTGATGTGGAGCAGTACAAGGATTTTTTCGCTGCCCTTGAAAAGACTTCCCCCGTTCCCGTAGGCTTTGAAGAAATGACAGGTGGCACACAGGGCTATTACCATTTAGAGGACAAACGGATTGCACTTTTAGAGGGCGCAAGCCAGTTGCAGAACCTTAAAACCTTGATACATGAAATCGCCCATGCAAAGCTTCATGACATTGATTTGACCGCCCCAAAAGAGGAACAGCAAAACCGCCCCGACCGCCGCACCCGCGAAGTGGAAGCGGAAAGTATCGCATACACCGTCTGCCAGCATTACGGGCTTGATACGTCGGATTATTCCTTTGGGTATGTTGCCGGGTGGAGCAGCGGCAAAGAGCTTGCGGAACTGAAAAGCTCTCTTGAAACAATCCGTAGCACCGCCGCCGAGATTATCAATTCCATTGATACCCATATGGCAGAAATACAAAAGGAGCAGGAAGTGAAACAGGAGCAGCCGCAGGAATACATCTACAGGGTACACGCCAACCCCAACAGCGACAGTATCAAAGACCGCTATATGCTGCAAGCCTACATTCCGCAGGAGGACGGAACGACAAAGATAGGCGATATTCTGTTTGTCGGTACTCCGGGAAAATGCCGGGAGCTTATGGGGCAGCTTGTCGCCGGAGAATTGACGCAGGGACAGGTAAAGGAGCTTTTGGCAAAATCGCAGGAGCAGTCGCAGATACAGGAGCAGAATACCGATTTTGAGCAGCCGACGCAAGAAACCGGGCAAGGCGAAAATACCTACTCCATTTATCAGTTAAAGCATGGCGACGAAACGCGGGATTTGCGATTTGAGCCTTATGACCGTCTGCAAGCGGCGGGACACACGGCTGACCCGGCGAACTATGACCTTATCTATTCCGCACCCCTTACGCCGGGAACTTCCCTTGAAGATATTTATACCCGTTTTAATATCGACCACCCGAAAGATTTTAAGGGGCATAGCCTTTCCGTTTCCGACGTGGTGGTGCTTCATCAGAACGGGCAGGACGCCGCCCATTATGTAGACAGTTTCGGCTATCGGCAAGTGCCGGAGTTTTTGCAGGAGCAGCAAAAAGAGCTTACCCCGGACGAATTTTTGACCGGGGAGAAAATCACAACGCCGCGGGGCAGCTTCCGTTTAACCTCTATGAGCATGGAGCAGATGAAAGAAGCCGGGTATGGCGTTCATCACAATTCGGAGGACGGAAAATATCACATCATGGGGAATGGCACACGGGCTTTTGCCGTAGCGGTTGAGCAGCCCCAAAATTATTTGAAGCATATTGAGGACACCTTAGAGCAAAACGACAACAACTTTGACGGAATTATCAACAATACGCCGCAGACGCCCACCGTAGATGAATTGGAGCAGAAAGCAAAGGCGGGTGAGCCTGTTTCCCTTACTGACCTTGCAAATGCTATCAAAGCTGACAAGGAGCGCGTCGGCAAGCAGGAAGAAAAGCCCTCTATCCGGACGCAGCTTAAAGCAGAAAAGGAAAGGGCGCAGAAAAAGCCCGCAAAGAGTAAATCGCAGGATTTGGAAAGGAGCTGACCCTATGCACAAATTTGAAAACGTGGATATATTTGCTTCCCTTGGTGCAATCATGCGGCAGAATACCGCTTTTTATCAAAGCGATTTTGAGATTGACAAACAGATTATACAAAAGGCGGCGGCAAGCCCCGCCGCCGGGGATAAAACGTTGCTTTGGCTTTCCCGCCCGTCGGGGACGCATTGTTTCAGAGAGAGCGACGTTTTTCTAAAGGGCACCGCAGCCCATAATACATGGCGTTTCTATGCCGAGCAGACCCACGACCATATTCTTGCCTATGCCGTTACAATCACCGGCAGCGAGGCCGGGAAAATGAAAGGCGACTTATACGAGCTTGACTATCCGCAGCATTTTAAGCACGTTATCGACCATGCTTTACCCACCGACACCTATACGCTGATTTATGAACACGGAGAACGGGAGCAGCCCGCAGCCCGACCTTTTGACGCTACGCCCGACCCGCAGCTTGGAAAGTTTGAACGCTTTGAAGCGCAGCCCAATGACCCGGAAGCCCTGCGCCACATCTTGCAGGAAGAAAAGCGCAACCGGGAAAAACTGAAACAGGGTAATTTTAAGGAGCATATCGCCGCCCTGCAGGACAGCCGGATTGAAAGCGAAGCCCGACACATTTTGTCCGGGCTTCAAGACCTCAAAGAGCCGAACAGCCCCAACAAGACCCATTTCATGGTGGAGGTATCGCTGTATTTTATGCAGCTTGCGTCAACCAAAGACACCGACCGCCTGCTTTCCATGCTGCCCTTTAAGACGCTGACCCTTGGCAATCTCAAAGAACGACACAGCATTTATGCTATGGTGGCAAAGGACGAAAACCGCTACAAGAGCTTACGCAAGCCCCGCCAGTCAATCCGGGCGCGGCTTGCAAAGGATAAGGAAAAAGCCGCCCCGAAAAAGGCGGCGGCAAAACAAAAAAATCATGATTTGGAGGTATGAGCATGAATAGATTTACCGTTGAGGAAACAAACCTTTTGAGTATTTACAACGAGGGCGGCAAGCAGGAGGTAACTGCCAACATCACCGCTGCGCTGCCCTATATGGACGCGGATATGCGGGAGCTTGCAGCCCGTACCCTTGAAAAAATCGCCCCATTGAGTGACGCGGAGTACGCGGAGCTTGCCGTTTATGCCGCCGACGAGGTATGAGTGAAATTAAGCGGCTGACGCCGCCCCAAAGCAGGCGGGTAAACACCCTTGTGCGCCGGGAGTGCTGCAACTGCCATAGTAGCAACTGTATTCTTTTAGACGACGGGGAAACATGCGTATGTCCGCAGCTTATTTCATATTCCCTGCTTTGCAAATGGTTTCGCGCCGCTGTCCTGCCCCTTGATAAAGTGTTATATGCCGAGCTTTACGCAGTCGAGGACAAGCGGCGGTGCCTGGTGTGCGGCGCGTCCTTTGTGTCAAGCTCAAACAACGTCAAATACTGCCCGGATTGCCGCAAGCGTATTACCAACAGGCAGGCTGCCGAGCGCATGAGGAAAAGACGCGCCATTGTTACGCAGTAGGGGCGAAAAAAGCCTTGTATCATGCCACTTTTTCAGCTTGTTTTTCATAGGGTAAGGTGTTTGTACCTATACTCTCAAAAATGGCGTTCTACTCCGTAACTGACGCTTAAAACTGCACCCATAAAAAAGACGGGGCGCGGTGGCCACTATCGGATACCGCGCCCCGTTCGCTTTGTTGTAAAAACATTTTTATGT
>OBZU01000065.1_pt1 | contig 79949 bp, 75 predicted proteins | sample 1495561 | NCBI WGS metagenome assembly OBZU01 (sample SAMEA2580250, study PRJEB22360) | human gut metagenome | biome: human gut; feature: human-associated habitat; material: faeces | place: Denmark | collected 2008/2010 | reverse complement strand
CTGGGCGGCAGCTGTACCAATGACATGGGTGCAGGCGCGGCAGCCGCAGCCGGGATTGTGTTCCGCAACCTTAAGGGGGAAGAATTTGTTCCCACAGGCGCGACGCTGGGGCAAATCGGCGCAATCAGCCGTGAGGGGCTCCACCCGCTGCTGCGCGAGTGCGAAATCATCGCGATGTGCGATATTGATAACCCGCTGTACGGGGAATCCGGCGCCGCATACGTTTTTGCACCCCAAAAAGGAGCAGATGCCGAAATGGTGCGGATGCTGGATCAAAATCTGTGCAGTGCGGCGCAGACGGTAAAGGAACAGCTTTCCGTTTCGCTGGACGAGGTTCCCGGCGCGGGGGCCGCGGGCGGTATGGGCGGCGGTATGCTGGCGTTTTTTGGAGCGCGTCTGCAAATGGGAATCACAACAGTTCTGGACGCGCTTGCATTTGAGCAGAAGGCTGAGGGCGCGGATTTTATCTTCAGCGGTGAGGGCAAGCTCGATACGCAAAGTCTGCGCGGCAAGGTGGTGGTGGGGGTAGCCCGCCGTGCCAAGGCAATCGGCGTGCCGGTGATTGCTGTGGTGGGCGATATCGGCGACGGCATCGACGCCGTATATGAGGAGGGCGTCTGTGCGGTATTCAGTATTAACCGTGTGGCGGTGGATTTTTCGCAGGCGAAGCTGCGCAGCCGCCAGGATATGGCTCTTACCATGGATAATCTGATGCGTTTTCTGAGCCGGTTTTCGTAAAGGAAATCGGTAAGGCCGGGGCGACAGCAGGATTGCACTGCAATTCTGCTGTCGCCTTAATTTGTTTGCTGTAGGTTAAAAGTTTTGTATAGTCGATTCACTTTAAAATGGCTTTATGCCCAACATCAAGATTTCTTCTTTCGATATTAGGTGGGGGAAGAAACCAAGTTTTTTTAAATGATATCGAGATACATTGAATTTTGCCTTTCTGCCATTTTTATGGTATTCTGTAATCAAACAGCGAAAAGCTGCTTATGAATATGATAATGAGAATGGTACGGGTGAGAAAAATGAAACGATTTACGGGAATGCTTCCGTTTTTATTGGTGCTGGCGGTATTGTTTTACCTGCCGCCTCTGGTTATGGTCAACATGGGCATCGTGCTGCTGCCGTTTTTGGGGATTATGCTTGCGGTGTGCTTTTTCTGCGCGCTGATTTACGGAATCCTCCGGCCTTTTGGCAGCTTTGTGTTTGCGCTGCTGGCCGGGCTGATTTTTCTGCCGTCCGCGTTTATCTTTTATGCCGGAGCGTGGATTTACGCAATCATTTATGCGCTGGCCAGCCTGATCGGCGGTGTGTTCGGCACGCAGATTGTCAAGCTGAGAAAGAAACCGCAATGAGTGCGCAAACCGAGCAGGAGCCTTTCGTAATCCGCGCCCTGCGGGAGGAGGATTTGCCCGCGGTGCTGGAAATCTGGATTTCCGCCAATTTGCAGGCGCACGATTTTATTCCGGAGAAGTACTGGAGGGAAAATCTGCCGATGGTGCGGCAGATGCTGCCGCAGGCTCAGGTGCTGGTCTGTGAGGCGGAAGGGAAGATCGTTGGCTTTTCCGGGATCGATAACGGGCATATTGAGGGAATCTTTGTCGATGCTCCGATGCGTTCGCGTGGGATCGGAAAGGCTCTGCTAAACGAGTGGAAGCGGCGGTTCCCGACTCTGACGCTCTGCGTTTATGAAAAAAATAAAAGAGCTCTTGCCTTTTACCTGCGGGAGGGCTTTTCAAAAGTTCGCCTGCAGCAGGATGAGGTGACCGGCGAAATGGAAGATATGATGCAATGGCCCGGCGTGAAACAATGACTACAGCGTAAAAATGCTTTGACCGGGGAAGCCCGGTGGAAAGGATGAGCGGGATGGAAGTCAATGTGCTGTTGTTTCCGGATTTTGAAACGCTCGATGCGTTCGGCCCGGTGGAGATTCTGGGGCGGTCCGGCGAATATCTTCTGAACTATGTATCGATGGATGGCGGCATGGTGCGCAGCAGGCAGGGGGCGGAAATCGCGACCCGTCCGCTGGAAGATGTGAGCGAAACAGGAATTCTGCTTGTACCCGGCGGTATCGGGACGCGGCTGCTCGTCCATGACCACGGCTTTCTTACACAGCTGGGAGAGGCCGCGCAGAGGGCCGATTATTGCCTGACCGTTTGCACCGGCTCGGCTTTGCTGGCGAAAACCGGCCTGCTGGATGGCCGCAGGGCTACCTCGAACAAGCGGGCGATGGATTGGGTCGTCTCGGTGAATCCGGCGGTCGACTGGGTACATCGTGCAAGATGGGTGGTTGACGGAAAATTTTATACATCCTCGGGTGTTTCAGCGGGCATCGATATGGCGCTGGGATTTCTCGCCGACCGATTCGGCCAGGAGGCGGCAGAGGAAGCAGCTCTTGGGGCGGAGTACCTATGGAATCGTGATAATGATAACGACCCGTTTGCCTGTGATGCGTAGCAGCTATAACGTCAGCCGCTGAAAGGAGAATGAACGATGGACTTTGCATACGGATCCGGAGATTTTATGTTTCACTTTGCACCGATTTTTATTACGGTGGTATTCGTGATTGTGTTCGGCACGATTCTTGTTCGTTCCGTGAAGGGCATCTCACAGTGGCATAAAAACAATGAGTCTCCTGTTCTGACCGTGCCGGCGCGTCTTGTGGCAAAACGTACCGCTGTGCATCATTATACCAACAATACTGGGCCGGACACGGTAACCAACGATACCTCCACTACCTATTTCGCTACCTTTGAGGTGGCAAGCGGCGACCGGATCGAATTCCATGTAAAAGGCACGGAATACGGTATGCTGGCGGAGGGCGACCGGGGCCGCCTGACCTTTCAGGGAACGCGGTATCTGGGGTTTGAAAGAGACAGAAGTTGAAAACAAATGAAAAATAAAAAGGCTCGGGAGCTCTGTTCACAGAGTTTCCGAGCCTTTTTAAACAACTGCTTTCAATACAAGATACTTATTTCAATCCACAAGGCAGGAGTGACCTCCTGTCTTGACCTTCTATCTATAAAGAATAGCAGAAATTAATTAAAATTCAAGTAACTTGTATTGAAAAGAAAAATATTTAAGGATTGACTTATAGAAAGAATAGTTCTATTATGTAAATTATAAATAAAAATCCTAATATATATCTAAAAGTTTTAATTAGTTTTTAAAAGGGTGTGAATCATGGACAAGAAAGATTTTCCTGATATTTTATACACTTCTTTAGAAAAAATGGGAGGAAGAGCGAAAAGTATTGAAGTGTATCAATACATATGGGGAAAATATGAAAATGAACTTAGAAAGTCAGGGCCTCTTTTTTACTTGTGGCAATGCGAAACTCGAAAGGCAGTGATACTGCTGCGAAAACAAGGACGGATGAAGCCGTATATGCCTGCTTTCAAAGATATTTGGGAAATACAATAAAACACCGCTTATTGCACCAGCGCGCGCAGGCGTTTGGAGTCGAGCAGGGTGACCCGGCCGCGCGAAAGCTGCACCAGACCGTCGTCGGAAAAATATTTCAGCATGCGGCTGACAACCTCGCGGGCGCTGCCCAAGTGCCGCGCGATTTCCTCATGGGTCATGGTAAGCGACTCGGAGCCCTCGATTTCGCTCTGCTCCAGCAAAAAGGCGGAAAGACGGCTGTCGAAGCTCGTGAACAGAATCTGCTCCATCATCCACATCACGTCGGAAAAGCGGGAGGCCATCAGCTGGCTGGTGTAATCCGCGACGGGCAGAGATTCTTTCATCAGGCTTTCATACAGGGCAGGGGGAACGATAAAAACGTCGGAATCCCGCTCCGCCTGCACGTGCAGCTCAAAGCTGATGTTTTTCATGATGCATGACGCCGAGAACAGGCAGATATCCCATGAGAACAGGCGGTACAGGGTAACCTCTTTACCGCCGGAGGATTCGATGAAAACGCGGAGCTGGCCGTCGCGCACCAGCAGCAGGCCCGAGCAGTCGTTGTGCCCCTGATGAAGAATCTGGCCGCGTGCGAAGCGCTTGGAATGGGTCTGCGCGCGCACCAGCTGCTGCTGCCGGGGAGTCAGCTTCTCCCACTGGGGAAAAATCTCTTCCAGAGCAATCGGAATTTGTTCCATGAAAACACCCCCAACAAAAACAGACCTTATCTGTATCGCAATCCCAGACTGAAAAATGATTGATTTTCTCTTTTGGACAGAGGAAGGATCCACATCATTTTGAAAGGGTATTGCTATATCATCAGTATAAGGTCTGCTTTTGATTTATTCAAGGGAGAGGAATTTTTTTGTGTAACAAATTTCGCAGGTCAAATCTGGAGCCCGCACGCGTGCGCGGGTGCGTTGTCGTAGGACTGATTGCCGCGAATCAGGCTGTACAGGCGGTAGCCGCCGGACAGGTTATAGCAGGAAAAGCCGTGCTGAGAGAGGATGCGGCAGGCCAAATAGCTGCGCAGGCCGCTCTGACAGTGGACATAGATTTCTTTTTCGGGATCGAGCCCCGCAAGATTTTCACGCAGGGAATCGAGCGGAATGTGTACCGCACCGGGGATGGAACCGCTCTGCCATTCCGGATCGGTTCTCACATCCAGCAGCACGGCGTTCGGGTCATCCACTATGCGGGGGATGTCATCCCAATGAAACTGCCGTACCTTGCCGGTGAGAATATTTTCAATTGCAAAGCCGGCCATGTTTACCGGGTCTTTGGCGGAGGAATACGGGGGAGCGTAGCACAGCTCCAGCTCTGCAAGATCATAGGCGGTCATGCCTGCGCGGATTGCCGTGGCCAGCACGTCGCAGCGTTTGTCGACACCGTCGAACCCGACCACCTGTGCGCCGAGAATGCGCCCGGTCGGCTGCTCGAACAAAGCCTTGATCGTCAGATTGGCTGCGCCAGGGTAGTAGGTGGCGTGGGAGGGGGAGAAGATGTGGATTTTATCGTAGTTCAGTCCGGCTGCCTTGGCCGCGGCCTCGTTCAGGCCGGTGGAGGCGACCGTCATGTCGAACAGCTTCATCACGGAGGAGCCCTGTGTGCCGCGGTATTCGCTGGGCAGCCCGCAGATGTGATCTGCCGCGATGCGCCCCTGCTTGTTGGCCGGGCCCGCAAGCGGCACATAGCCGGGCAATCCGGTGACAAGGTTCGTGATCTCGACCACGTCCCCCACGGCGTAGATGTTTTTGTCAGAGGTGCGCATGTGGCTGTCTGTGCGGATGGCGCCGCGCTCATTGACTGCAAGGCCGGCCTCGCGGGCCAGCGTGCTTTCGGGCCGGATGCCTGCCGAAAGAAGGAGGAGGTCGGCATCCAGCGTTTCGCCGTTTTCCAGGTGGACGAGCAGGCCGTTTTCCTGCGGATCGATTGCGGTAACCTTCTGCGAGAGTACCAGACCAACCCCCTGGTGGCGCAGGTATTCCTGTACCTCGCAGGCCATGTCGTAATCCAGCGCGGCCATCACGTGATCCATCGCTTCCACCACGGTGACGGAAACACCTGCGCGCATCAGGTTTTCGGCCATTTCAAGGCCGATGAAGCCGCCTCCCATCACCACCGCGCGGCGGGGCCGGTTCTGCTGGATGTATTCCCGGATGCGCAGGGAATCCGGCACGGTGCGCAGCGTGAAGACGCGCCGGTCATCCGTACCCGGAATTGGCGGGCGGGCCGGCTCACCGCCGGGCGAGAGGATCAGCTTGTCGTAGGATTCCTCATACTCTTCTCCGGCGGCGAGATCGCGGATGAGAACCGTCTTTTTCTCCGGATGGATCGCCGCAGCCTCGTGTCCGGTGCGCACATCAATACCGAACCTCTGGCGGAAGCTCTGCGGCGTTTGAAGGGTAAGGGCCTCTTTCTGATTGATCTCTCCGCCTACATAATAAGGCAGACCACAGTTGGCGTAAGAAATATATTGACCGCGTTCCAGCAGAATGATTTGTGCCGTTTCATCCAGGCGGCGCAGGCGGGCAGCCGCGGACGCGCCGCCTGCCACTCCGCCGATGATAATCACCTTCATGTGATGTCATTCCCCCTTGTATCTTTCTAAAGGCTTTGCTTTTTCAAAGCTTATTTCTCCAGCATTTTCATGATTTTGGCCTTGGGCTGCAGACCGACGGAAGAAGAAATCAGCTTGCCGCCACGCATTACCGCCAGCATCGGGATGCTCATCACGCGGAATGCCTGCGCGAGCTCCTGCTCTTCGTCTACGTTGATCTTTGCAATCTTTACTTTGCCTTCCAGGTCCTGGCTGAGCTCCTCTACAGTCGGGCCGAGCATTCGGCAGGGCCCGCACCAGGGCGCCCAAAAATCGATGAGCACCGGCTGCTCGGATTCCAGAACCTCTTTTTGATAATTATGTTTGGTCAAATGGATCACTGCCATTTGAATTGCCCCCTTGTTGTTTTTTTACAGTATAGCAACATTCCCCGGCGCCGTCTGTGACTAAATTACAAAAAGGAATTCCGCGGGGAATTTCCGGGCTGAATGCTGGAGCACCGTGCGGAAACTATGGAGCGGTTTTGCCGTTCGCCCGCTAAAAGCGTGATTTTTGTTGGGCTGTGCTGCATTTCCTTTGTCGAAAAAGCGCGGAAAGGCGCAAAAAGGTATTTTCAGGCAAAAGAAAAAAATCAGGGGTTGACTTTTTGCCATATGGCGAGTACAATTACTTTTAGCTATTGATGCTTTAAACTAATAAATCGTTTGCGGCCGATCAGCGTACCGCAAAAGGAGGAGAATATGAAACAATTCAGAAAAATGATTGCAGTGGTTCTGACGGTTGCGATGGCGGCTTCTTTGGGCGCGTGCGGGAACGGCGGCGCGGCTTCTTCATCCGCTGCGGCTTCTGCGGCCAATTCTGCCGAAGGCGGAAAGATGATCAATATCGGTGTGGCTCAGCTGCTGACTCACCCGGCGATGGATGCTTCTTTGAAGGGCTTTAAGGATGGTCTCGCCTCTCAGGGCTTTGAGGAAGGCAAAAACGTTACTTATGATATTCAAAACGCGCAGGGTGAGCAGTCGAACTGCATCACCATCGCAAATACTTTCGCGAATAAAAAGCCCGATCTGATCCTCGCAATCGCGACTCCGGCGGCGCAGGCCGTGGCGAAAGTAATTACAGATACCCCGGTGATGATTACGGCGGTGACAGATCCGGCGGATGCGAAGCTCGTGGCCAGCAATGAAAAGCCCGGCGGAAATGTTTCCGGCACCAGCGACAAAACGCCGGTGAAGGAGCAGATCGAAATGCTCAAGGAAATCGTGCCCGACGTACAGACAGTCGGCATCATGTATACCTCCAGCGAAACAAACAGCCAGCTGCAGGCCAAATGGGCCAAGGCCGCCTGCGAGGAGCTGGGCCTGAAGTATCAGGAGTTCACCATTTCGAACACGAATGAGATTCAGCAGGTCGCGCAGTCGATGGTCGGCAAGGTGCAGGCGGTTTACATCCCCACCGACAACATTCTGGCTTCCGGCATGAAGAACGTGGCTGCGGTCACCAATTCCGCGAAGCTGCCCCTGATCGTTGCTGAGGTTGGCCCGGTACAGAACGGCGGCCTTTGCACCGTGGGCATCAACTACGAAAAGCTTGGCTACCAGACCGGCCTGATGGCCGCGAAGGTGCTCAAAGGCGAGGCGAAGCCCGCCGACATGGCGATCGAATACCAGACCGAATACACCATTTCTTACAACAGCGCGGTTGCAAAGCAGCTGGGAATTACTCTCCCCGAGAGGATCCTCAAGGGCGAAGATGTAGCGGCGGCAAAATAATAAAGAAAAATCCGGTGCTTGTTGCCGGGTCAAGGCAGGCGGAACGCATTCCGCCTGCCTTTTTTTTGTCTGTCTCATTGATGAAAAGCAGAGAAAATGCGAGGTTTCGCCTTCTTTGCGGAAGAAAGCGAGAAATCGGTACTTGACATTTTTTTCGGGGCAGAGTAAAATACAGCTATTGATTTGATGCTTTAAAACAATGAACGCTTCACTTAGATAAAGCGTCTTTGAGGAGGACGAATATGAAAATAAAAAACAAAATCGCCGCGACGGCATTGGCTGCGGTGATGGCGATGTCTGTCACAGCCTGCGGGAATGCGGGCAGCGCCTCGTCTGCGGCTGCGGAGAATTCCGCCGCGAGCGGCAAAACGATCACCGTCGGCGTGGCACAGCTGGTGACCCATCCTTCTCTGGATGCTTCGCTGAAAGGCTTTCAGCAGGCATTGACGGATGCGGGCTATGTGGAAGGCCAAAACGTTATTTATGATGTGCAGAACGCGCAGGGCGAACAGGCCAACTGTGTGACAATCGCAAATACTTTGGCGAATAAAAAGCCGGATCTGATTCTGGCGATCGGTACTCCCGCCGCGCAGGCCGTGGCGAAGGTCATCACCGATACCCCGATTCTGATTACCGCCATCACTGATCCTGCGGATGCAAAGCTGGTGGCCAGCAATGAAAAGCCCGGCGGAAATGTTTCCGGCACCAGCGACAAAACGCCGGTGAAGGAACAGCTCGAAATGCTCAAAACGCTCGTCACCGAGCTGGAGACGGTGGGCTTTTTGTACAGCTCCAGCGAAACAAACAGCAAGCTGCAGATCGAGTGGGCCAAGGCGGCCTGCGACGAGCTTGGCCTGAAGTATAAGGATTTTACCGCTTCGAATTCCAACGAGGTGCAGCAGGTCACGCAGTCCATGGTTGGTAAGGTGCAGGGCGTGTATATTCCCACCGATAACCTGATGGCTTCGAACATGAAAAACGTGACTTCCGTCACCTCTGCAAACAAACTGCCGGTGGTGCCGGGCGCGATCGGTATGGTAACTGACGGCGGAACCTGCACGGTGGGCCTCAATTACGAAAAGCTTGGCTATCAGACCGGCCAAATGGCGATTAAGGTGCTGAAAGGCGAGGCAAAAGTTGGCGATATGCCCATCGAGTACCAGGATCAGCTGGATGTTTATTACAACAGTGAATCGGCTGCCAAAATGGGCATGGTGCTTCCGGATTCCATCACCAAGAACGGTCAGGACGCCTTGGCTTCCGCCGCTTCTTCCCAGAAATAAAGGGTTGCAATCTCCCTTAAATTCGTTTACAATAATTAATTGAATGTTCCCGTGTTTTGCCTGCGCAAAATGCGGAGTTCAGGCGGTGGGGCGGCTCACCGCCTGAAACTGTTATTAATACACGGAATAGAGGAACGATATGGAGCTAATGAATTTACTGGGGGCCGTTCACGGCGCGGTGGCCCAGGGTGTTTTGTGGGGAATTATGACGCTCGGCGTTTACATTACCTTTCGGATTCTGGACTTTCCGGATCTGACGGTTGACGGTTCGTTCGCTACCGGCGGCGCGATTTCCGCCATTCTGACCGAGAGCGGGATGAACCCTTTTCTTACGTTGATTTTTTCGCTGATGGGCGGTATGCTCTGCGGATTTATTACCGGCTTTTTGAATACGAAAATGAAAATCCCGGGAATCCTCGCGGGGATTTTAACCATGACGGCGCTGTATTCGATCAATCTGCGTGTCATGCACGACAGGGCCAACGTCCCCCTGCTCGGTGTGGATACGGTGGACGTGCAGGTGGGCGGCTGGCTGCCCATGCTCTCCCGTTATAACGCACAGCTTCTGCTGGGCGGCGTGGTCGCGGTTGCGATGATCTTCCTGCTTTACTGGTTTTTTGGAACCGAGCTGGGCAGTGCCATCCGGGCAACCGGCAACAATCCCCATATGGTGCGTTCTCTCGGTGTGAATACCGATACCATGGTCATTCTGGCTCTGGTGCTGTCAAATGGTCTTGTCGGCCTCTCCGGCGCTTTGGTGGCACAGGTGCAGGGCTTCGGCGATGTGAGCATGGGCATCGGCACCATCGTAATCGGCCTTGCTTCCGTTATTATCGGTGAAGTGCTTCTGGGGCGCATCATGGGCTTCTTGCCGCGCCTGATCGCCATGATCGCGGGCTCGGTGGTATACCGCATCATCATTGCCGTGGTTCTGTTCTACGGCCTGAAATCGCAGGATATGAAGCTGCTGTCCTCCATCGTGGTGGCGCTGGCACTGTTTACGCCCACCATGAGCAGAATGTTCCAGGATTCTATGGCTCGCCGCGCGGCGAACAGCCCGGGCAGAATGGTGCCCGACAAGGCTTTTGAGGACGCGATCGACGATTCGGACAAGGATCCTGACGAGCCGAACCAACAGGGTTAAGGAGGAATGGCAATGCTGAAACTGACAAATGTATGCCGTACCTTCAATAAGGGCACGGTCAATGAAAAAAGGGCGCTGGTCAATCTGAACCTTCACCTGAAGCCGGGCGATTTCGCCACGATCATTGGCGGAAACGGCGCGGGCAAAAGTACCCTGCTGAACCTGATCGCCGGGGTGTTCCCCTGTGACGGCGGCAAAATTGAGCTGGATGGGCAGGATATCACTTTCCTGCCGGAATTTAAACGCGCAAAGCTGCTGGGCCGTGTGTTTCAGGACCCGATGCGCGGCACGGCGGGCAGCATGTGGATTGAAGAGAACCTTGCGCTGGCCAACCGCCGCGGCCAAAGCCGCACGCTGCGCTGGGGCATTACGAAAGAGGAAAGAGCCGCCTACCGCGAACAGCTGAAGGTGCTGGAGCTTGGTCTGGAGGATCGCCTGAACAGTAAGGTGGGCCTGCTTTCCGGCGGTCAGCGTCAGGCGCTGACGCTTTTGATGGCGACGCTGCAAAAGCCGAAGCTGCTGCTGCTCGACGAGCACACCGCTGCGCTGGACCCCAAAACGGCGGCGACAGTTCTGCGCCTGACCGATGAGTTTATCAAGCGCGACAATTTGACCGCGCTGATGGTCACGCACAATATGAAGGACGCTCTGGCCTACGGCAACCGTATCATCATGATGAACGAGGGCCGTATCCTGTTCGATATTGAGGGCGAGGAAAAGAAAAACCTGACGGTGGAGGAGCTGCTCAAACGGTTCCAGTCTGCGCAGGGTGATGCGCTGGTGAACGACCGGATGCTGCTTTCCTGACCAATCTTTTCGCTTGTTTTTCAAAAAGGCTTGCTTTGCAGGCCTTTTTTTCTGTATGATGGAGAATATGAGGGGAGAGGGAAGCACAATGACAAAACTATTGCTTGGTACTATTTTTCTGTTTCTGGATTACAGCCTTCCGTTTGGGAATGGCGTGCTGGGGCTGCTGCCGGATTTTGTAGGGTACGCGCTGCTCTGGTTCGGCGCAAAGGAACTGGATTCGTACGGCGACCGATTTGAGGACACCCGCCTGTATTCGCTGATTCTGTTGCCTGTCACCGGCATCATTTACGTGCTGGACGCGCTGGGTGTGACGAATTTACTGGGGGTGTATGGTCTGCTGGCGCTGCGGGTTCTGATGACCTGCGCCGCACTGTTTGTTTCGTACTGTCTGATTTTTGCGATTAATCAGGTGGAGGTAAAGCTGCGCCGCCCGATGGATACGGTACAGCTGATGGATTCCTGGAGGGTTTCGGCTCTGTTTTTGGCGATGGCCTATGTTATGCTGCTGGTGTCATTCCTGGCCAGATTCAGTTCTATGGTGTTGCTGGCGGCAGGACTTTATTATGTTATCTGCTTTGCGAGGTCTTGGCTGAAGTACCTAAAAAAGTAATCGGACAGAAAAAAGCCCGTTCCGGCTGAAAGCCGGAACGGGCTTTTTGATTGTTCGTGGAGAGGCATTGCTCCGCCGCGCTCGGTTTATTGAATCGAGATTTCAGAAGAACTCGGCAGAGCCTTTGCGTTCTTCTTGGGCAAGGAAAGTGTTAAAATACCGTTTTCGTATCTTGCGCTGACTTCTTCGGGCCTTACATCACCGACATAGAAGCTGCGTGAGCAGGAGCCGCTGTAACGCTCCTGGCGGATATACTGGCCATCCTTATCTTTTTCTTCTTTGCTCATACCCTTTGAAGCGCTGATGGTCAGGTAATGATTGCTGAGATCCACATGGATTTCATCCTTCTGGAAACCGGGCAGGTCTACCGCCAGCTCATACGCCTGAGGCAGCTCCTTCACATCGGTTTTCATCAGATTCTGGCCGCGTCTGCCATACAGCGGGTTACGGCCGCCGAAGAGGCTTTTTTCAAACGGGTCTTCAAAAAAGTTATCAAATAGATTTTCACCAAAAAGGCTGGGCAACATAAATCATTCCTCCTATCAAATTCTGATCTTCATGCCCACTTAGAAGCTCTTGATTAGGATCTTCTTTCTTGGTACGTCTATACTATAATACGCAGAATTAGCACTGTCAACACGAGAGTGCTAATTTTAACAGAAAGTTTAATCTTCATGCGAAGAAAAGTCATATTTGGGCAGGCTTGCTCCTCAGGCAGGGCCGGGCCCTTCCTTTCTTGCGAAAAGAAAGGAAGCAAAGACTCGCCAAGGCTCCTCCCTTGGAAGGTCTTTGCCTACTTTCGCCCTTTCGCGAAAATAGGTGCTCGCCCCGGCACGAAGGGCAAGCACCGCACAACCAGAAATTCCCGTGCGGGAACCATATAGAAAAACGGTTCTCCCACAAAAATAAAATTGTGAAATAAAATCGCCCGGGGCAAGCTCTGTTGGAGAAGAACGAAATTCGTCAGCGGTTGCCGCCTGCATATTTGCCTGCATGGATATCCAACACCATACGGGCGGGGCCGGCCAGAGCGTCTTCCCGCCGGCAGCGCCATTTTTCGTGGGTGAGCCCCTCTACGGTGTTGCCGTCCTCAATCACATCTCCGCTGCGGTACAGGTAGGCGGCCAGATTATACAGGTAACCCGCCATATCGTTGGGGTCCAAATCCTTACAATGACATTGCAGGTCCGGCAGGCCGATGGGCGTGAGGCCGAGCGTGTCGAATACCATTTCGTCCGAGCTGTTGACGTTGAAGAAGCGTACATTTACACCGCCGTCTAAAAAATGAAGCTCTTTTGATTGCCAGCGGGTGTTCAGAAAATCCTCGCGCGTGGTAAGTCGCTGGCTGTGGGGCCAATAGATGCCGATGCACGCGGGGAACAGCTCCAGAATCAGGTCGGCATACTCCGCCATAATTTGAAAGCGCTCCATAACCGGCAGGTTTGCGGCAAGCATGTTGCTGGCCATAATGGAGTATCGGCACCGCGCAAGCCATTCCTCTTTATCGGGCAGGTCCCAGAATTGCGCGGTGATCTGCTCGTTCCACAGCTCTTGGTCAAATTTGTTCGCTCCATACAGAACCAGCTGGGAGGGAACGCTTTTCTCCTCCTTTGCGTAGTAGGCAGGATGCTCCCACAGGGCAGCCCCCAGCAGCTCACCGGGCTGCGCGGGCATCTTGGGATTTTCTGCGATCAGCTCCACCTTGCCGAAGGTTCGGGTGAGCGCGCCGCGGAATTCCTCCAAAGACGGCATCGTAACAGGAGCCTCAAAAAGTGGCATGAAAAAATAAACGGAATGCCAGTGGTCTACAAATGAATCGGTGCGGTTTTCCATGGGGATGTCAATCCTCTCTATATTTCTCATTCAGGGCGAGGGCGGTTTTCTGTTTTTCCTTATCTTTTAACAACAATTTCATTCTGTCCGTCCCTCGCTCATGGAGTAAGGTTCTGACACATACGCCTGATTTGTTGACGATATCAAGGTCAATATCTTGTGATAAAATCTCTTCGAGGAACTTCATACCTTCTTCTGTATGTCGTTTCAGAAGCTCCAGGCCAAGGGAGAGCAGAGCGGAGTTTCCATATTTTTTATCCACATGGTTTAAATCAGCGCTGTGTTTGATTAATAACCGGGCGACTGGAATAGCGGCATCAAAATTGATATTTGCGGCGAGATAATGTAACTCATTGCAGCCGTCTTTCGAAATAATATTTATTTTCGCTCCTTCATCAAGCAGATATTTGGCGATGTCAAATTTTCTGCCGATCAATGCCTTTTGCAATAAACTGATTCCGTTCGCATCAGTCTGCTCAAGAACGTCACCTAAGCTTTGAGTCTGCATGCCGAGTTTCTGATTTAAATCATCCAGTGAGCCAAATTGGGTGATGGTTCCATAATCTGCTTTCTGTAGATTCATAATTCAACTCCTGCGGCTTTTATGGCAAGGCAAAAGCCGCTCCTCAGGCGGGGGCGGCTTCGGAAGCTTTGTGGTTATTTCTTTTGCAAAATTTCTACAACTTCACCTTGGAAAATGTTATGGTAATCCTTCTCGGGGTACCACTGGCCGTCGAGGGCAGGATCGATAAACCCGGCAGGGTCAAGCTTCTGGCAGTGCAGCTTGCGGCAGATCAGCACCAGCTTTGCTTCTTGAAAATACGGTGCTTTCGCGTCAAAGGCAGGGGTCAGCCCGCTCTCCTTTGCCTTGTCTACGTCGCGGCCTGAATGAGCGCCGCAGTAGGCCAGCGCTTTTTTGTAGGAGTCTTCGAAGAAGTTCAGGGCATAATATTCCTGCTCATTTACAAATTCCAGAGTGTATCGCTGCGGGCGAATATAGACACTGGCTACGTTTTTGCCCCAAAATACTCCCAGGGCTCCCCAGCTGGCGGTCATCATGTTATATTTCTGCTCGGTCCCTGCGGAAATCAGCATCCATTCTTTGCCGATCAGGGTGAAGGGGTTGATCGACAGGTCTTCCGGCTTGATTTTCTCCAACATTATCGTAACCTCCATTTTTGATTCGTTTCATTTTTATCATACCCACCATATGGAAAAAATGCAAGCGGATTTTGCGGTGCACGAGCCTGACATGGGAATTATTCATTCTATCCAAACGGGGCAAGCTTTTGGGTCAATCTTTGTCGCGAATGGATAAATTGAATAATTATGCAAATTAGGGTTGATTTTTTGAACTTAAAGCGTATAATTAAACACAAGACTTAGCGTGGAAAAAAGATTGATGAAAAAGGAGTGCTACTTATGGCAAAGCAAATCAAGAAAATTGTGCTGGCGTATTCCGGCGGCTTAGATACATCTGTCATCATCCCCTGGCTGAAGGAAAATTACGAGGACTGCGAGGTCATCGCGGTGGCCGCGGATGTTGGCCAGGGCGACGGCGAGCTGGCCGGCCTGGAAGAAAAGGCGAGAAAAACCGGCGCTTCCAAGCTGTATATCGCAGACCTGAAAAAGACCTTTGTGGAGGATTACATCTGGCCGACCCTGAAGGCGAATGCGGTTTACGAGAGCAAATATCTGCTGGGCACTTCTTTTGCAAGACCCATCATCGCAAAGCGGCTCGTCGAGATCGCCAAGGCCGAGGGCGCGGACGCCATCTGCCACGGCTGCACCGGCAAGGGCAACGATCAGGTTCGGTTTGAGCTGACCATCAAGGCGCTGGCTCCTGAAATGACTGTCATCGCTCCGTGGAGAGTATGGGACATCAAATCCAGAGAAGAAGAGATCGAGTATGCGGAATCCCACAACATTCCGCTGAGCTTTACGAAGGAAACCAGCTATTCTAAGGATAAGAACCTGTGGCATCTGTCGCATGAGGGTCTTGATCTTGAAAACCCGGCGAATGAGCCGCACTACAATAAAGAGGGCTTTTTGGAGCTGGGCGTTTCGCCCGAGCAGGCCCCCGATGAGCCGACCTATATCACCCTTTCGTTTGAAAAGGGTGTGCCCACAAAGCTCAACGGCGAGGCGCTCGACGGCGTTGCGCTGATCGGGAAGCTGAACGAGCTGGGCGGCAAGAACGGCATCGGCATTGTCGATCTGGTAGAAAACCGGCTGGTCGGCATGAAATCCCGCGGTGTGTATGAAACTCCCGGCGGCGCGATCCTGTACCACGCGCACAACAAGCTGGAGGAGATCACGCTCGACAAAGAAACGTATCATTACAAGCAGGGAATCAGCTTGAAGTTTGCTGATATCGTGTACAACGGCCAGTGGTTCACTCCGCTGCGTCAGGCGCTTTCCGCCTTTGTGGACAGCACCCAGCAGTATGTGACCGGCGATGTGAAGCTCAAGCTGTACAAGGGCAACATCATCGATGCCGGCGTAACCTCTCCCTACTCCCTGTATGACGAAGAAGTCGCCACGTTCAGCGAGGATCAGGTTTACAACCAGGCGGATGCCACAGGCTTTATCAACCTGTTCGGTCTGCCGCTGAAGGTGATGGCGCAGAAGAGAAAATCATAATCCTGCCGGCTTCGGCGTGGGATTTGGCGGGAGGCGGACAACATTTTGTTCGCCCCCGTCTGCTTTTCAGAACAAAATGACGGAGGCAATCACATGAAGCTTTGGACAGGACGGTTCCAAAAAGAAGTTGACCCCAAAACAAATGATTTTAACTCTTCCATTTCCTTCGACAGCCGAATGGCAAAAGAAGATATCGAAGGCAGCATCGCCCACGCAACCATGCTGGGCGCGTGCGGCGTGATCGAGCAGCACGAGGCGGATGTCATCTGTGACGGCCTCATGGGCATCTGGCAGGACATTGAGAGCGGCAAGCTTGCGATCGACCCGAACGCGGAGGATATTCATACCTTCGTGGAGGGCGAGCTGACTGCCCGCGTGGGCGACGCGGGCAAGCGCCTGCACACCGCCCGCAGCCGCAACGATCAGGTGGCGCTCGATCTGCGCTGCTACCTGAAAAAGGAATGCGGCGTGCTGCAGGCGCAGCTTCGGCAGCTGATCGAGGTGCTGTGCCGCAAGGCGATTTTGCACAGCGAGGACGTAATGCCCGGTTATACGCACATGCAACGGGCGCAGCCGATCACCTTTGGGCACCACCTGATGGCCTATGCGGAGATGTTCCTGCGCGACGTAGAGCGCATCGGTGATGCGTACAAACGCATGGATGTGCTGCCGCTTGGCTCCGGTGCTCTGGCGGGGACGACCTACCCTTTAAACCGTGAGCTGACTGCCCGTCTGCTGGGCTTTTCGGGTGTAAGCCAGAACAGTCTGGACGGTGTTGCCGACCGCGATTTCTGTGTAGAGCTGGCCGCGGCCGTGTCGCTCGCGATGGTGCACCTTTCCCGCTTCTCGGAGGAGATCATCCTCTGGTGCTCGTGGGAATTCAAGTTTGTAGAGCTGGATGACGCATTTTCTACCGGCTCAAGCATCATGCCGCAGAAGAAAAACCCGGATATTGCCGAGCTGGTGCGCGGCAAATCGGGTCGCGTATTCGGCGATTTGATGACGCTGCTGACGATGCTCAAGGGCCTTCCCCTTGCGTACAACAAGGATATGCAGGAGGATAAGGAAGCCATCTTCGACGCCGTGGACACCCTAAAGCTTTGCCTGACACCGTTCATCCCGATGATTGAAACGATGAAGGTACTGCCGCAGAACATGCGCGCGGCGGCGGCCAGGGGCTTTATCAACGCGACAGATTGCGCGGATTACCTGGTGGGCAAGGGCCTGCCGTTCCGCGATGCCTATAAAATTACAGGCGCTCTGGTGGCCCAGTGCATCGCCGGGGGCGAGACGCTGGAGACCCTGCCCCTTTCGGAATACCAGAAAGCATGCCCCGTGTTTGACGATGGCGTATATCAGGCCATTTCGCTTGAAACTTGTGTGGCAGGGCGAAAGGTAACCGGCGCTCCCGCCCCCGAAAATGTGCGGGCGCAGGCGGAGCGGGTGCTGCAATTGCTGAAGAACGGCAGGTGAACCCGCACAGGAGTCGCGTGGAAGCAGGCAGAAGAAATAGCCTGCTTCCACGCGGAAACGACCTTTTACCAAGCTGCCGTAAGCAATTTTGCGCACTTACGAGAGCGCTCTGAAAATGGCCGCCGCCGAACGGAAACGGAAAGCTGCTTGTGTACACCCCGCAAGGCGAGTGGACATTTTCAATGGAGCGCCTTCCCGGAGGCTGTCGGCAGCAAAAGCAGGGATCGTTCCCCAAACGGATTCCAAAGGTGTCCTTTGGCGAGTCTTTGCTACCTTTCGCCTCGTAGCGAAAGGTAGCGCCCGCCCCGGCATGAGGGGCAAACGAACAAAAAATAAATTTTCCCCGCGGCGAAGCCGCATGAAGAAAACCTCTAAATAAACGAACAAAACAGTTTCAGCAAAAAGAGGGAAAACCTGAGTGGGGAACTCTTCGTCAGAGCAACTTCCTTTCAGGCGGCCTCAAAAAATAAAAAATCCAGCTAATAAATTAAAAGAAATACCCATGAGGAGGAATGAGACATGATCAAAGCGGGAGTCATCGGCGCCACAGGTTATGCAGGGGCTGAACTCGTTCGTCTGCTGCTGGCCCACCCACAGGCGGAGCTTGCGGCTATCAGTTCAGTCAGCTTTACCGGGCAGGCACTCAGCGAGGTGTACCCGGCGTACCTTAGCCGATGTGACATGACCTGTACCGATCAGGAAGAGGTCATTGAAAAAAGCGATGTGATTTTCGCCGCGCTCCCTCATGGGCTTTCCCAAGAGCTGGCGCAGCAGTGTCACGATAAGGGCCGCGCGTTTATCGATCTGGGCGCGGATTTCCGTCTGGAGGATGAGGCGGAATACACCGAGTGGTACGGCGGCGGTTTTTTGAGTAAGGAACTGCACAGCGAGGCGGCCTACGGCCTGCCGGAGCTGTTCCGCGAGAACATCAAAGGCAAGCGCCTGATTGCGAACCCCGGCTGCTACACCACGGCGGTGCCGCTGGCGCTGGCCCCGGCGGTGAAAAACGCGCTGGTAGAGCTTTCGGGCATTATCGCGGACTGTAAGTCCGGTGTGACGGGCGCGGGCCGCAAGCCTGCCCAAAACACACACTATCCCGAGCTCAATGAGGGCTTTTCTGCCTATAAGGTAGCAAATCACCGTCACACTCCCGAAATGGAGCAGACCTTGTCGCACGTGGCGGGAGAAAAAATCCACTTGACCTTTGTGCCGCATCTGCTGCCGATCAACCGCGGCATTCTGGCTACCTGCTACGCTTCCCTCAAACCGGGAGTCACACAGGAGCAGCTCCGCGAGGCGTATGAAGAAGCGTATGCGAACGAACCGTTTCTCCGTCTTTTGCCAAAGGGCATGAGCGCGGATATCAAGAACGTGCGGTACTCGAACTTCTGCGATGTATCGCTGTTTACAGACCCGCGCTGCGGGCAGATGGTTGCGATTTCGGCCATCGACAATATGGTCAAGGGCGCGGCCGGGCAGGCGGTGCAGAACATGAATCTGATTTTTGGCTTAGAAGAAACCGCCGGGCTCTTGATGATGCCCCCGGCATTTTAACACGGCAGAGCAGGAAAGGGGAAATCCAACATGAGTTTTGAATGGATTGAGGGCGGCGTAACGGCGGCCAAAGGGTTTTTGGCGGGCGGCGTTTACTGCGGCATCCGCAAGAATAAAACCAAAAGTGACCTCGCGATGATTTATAGCGAAACCCCCTGCTCGGCAGCGGGAGCGTACACCCAGAACCTTGTAAAAGGCGCACCGGTGGTCGTCACAAAAAAAAATCTGGAAAACGGCGTGGCGCAGGCAGTGATCTGCAACAGCGGCAACGCCAACACCTGCAATGCGGATGGCGAAGAAAAAGCGATGCAGATGTGTCAAATTGCCGGCAAAGCGCTCGGCATCCCGGCAGAGAATGTGATCGTCGCCTCCACGGGCGTGATCGGGCAGATTCTGCCGATCGAGCCGATCGCATCCGGCGTGCCGGAGCTGGTCAAGACGCTTTCTCCCACGGGTTCCGACGCGGCGGCAGAGGCGATCATGACGACCGACCTCGCGAAGAAGCAGGTCGCGCTGAAAGTAACGGGCGCGGGAGTAGAGTTTGTGATCGGCGGCATCGCAAAGGGTTCGGGCATGATTCACCCCAACATGGCGACGATGCTCGGCTTTCTGACGACCGACGCGCAGATTGCCCCGGAGGTGCTCGCAAAAGCTCTGAGCCTTGCGGTGAACGATACCTTTAACATGGTGAGTGTGGACGGCGATACCTCTACAAACGATATGGTGTCGATTCTGGCCTCCGGAAAAGCGGAAAGCGCGAAGATCGAAGCGGATGGCGAGACTTTTGCGCTGTTTGCGCAGGGCTTGAAAGAAATCTGCACCGCGCTGGCCCGGATGATCGCGAAGGACGGCGAGGGCGCGACAAAACTTCTGGTCTGCCATGTGGAGGGCGGCAAGGATGAAGCCGCGGCGAAGGCGGCCGCGAAAAGTGTGATCTGCTCCAGCCTCGTTAAGGCCGCAATGTTCGGCGCGGACGCCAACTGGGGGCGCGTGCTGTGCGCGATCGGCTATGCCGGTGTGCCGGTGGACATTATGAAGGTAGACCTCGATTTTGAGTCTAAAGCGGGAACCATCGCGGTATGCCGCAACGGCGCGGGTATTGAGTTCGACGAGGATGTAGCGAAGAAGATTCTGGTGGAGGATGAAATCAACATCAATGTGATGCTGCACGACGGCGATGCTGCGGCCACGGCCTACGGCTGCGATTTGACCTATGATTACGTCAAGATCAACGGAGATTACCGCTCCTGACCAAACGGCGGGCGGAATAAGGATGTGAACAGATGAAAATTTCGAACAGTGACAGAGCGCAGGTGCTGGTTCGGGCGTTGCCCTACATTCAAACGCACAAAGGCAAAACCGTGGTGGTCAAATACGGCGGCAACGCTATGGTGAACGAAGACCTGAAAGCGGCCGTGATGAGCGATATCGTGCTGATGCAACTGGTGGGCATCCATGTGGTGCTGGTGCATGGCGGCGGACCCGAAATCAGCGCGATGCTGAAAAAGATCGGCAAGGAAAGCCGGTTCGTCAACGGAATGCGCTACACCGACGAAGAAACGGTAGATATTGTGCAGATGGTGCTGGCCGGAAAGGTCAATAAGGACCTGGTGCAGCTGCTTGAGCGCAACAACGGCCGCGCGGTGGGCCTGTGCGGGCTCGACGGCGGCATGATCAAGGTGCAGAAGCTGCAGGCCGAAGAAGACCTTGGCTTTGTGGGCGACATCACCCACGTGAACACCTCTGTGATCACCGATGTGACAGAGGCGGGCTATGTTCCGGTCATCGCGACGGTTGGCGCGGATGAAAACGGGACGGCGTATAACATCAACGCGGATGTGGCGGCGTCGCGCATCGCGGCGGCGCTGGGTGCGGAAAAGCTGATCCTGATGACGGACATCCGCGGTCTGCTGCGCGACAAAAACGACGAAGAAACCCTCATCCCTCAGGTGAACGTCAGCGACGTGCCGCGCCTGAAAAAAGAGGGCATCATCAGCGGCGGCATGATCCCGAAGATCGACTGCTGCGTGGAGGCGGTGCGGCGCGGTGTTCCCAGAGCGCATATCATCGACGGGCGCATGCCCCATTCCATATTGATCGAGCTGTTCTCCGATGAGGGGATCGGCACTATGTTTTATTAACGGATAGGAGGGAAATGAAATGCTGTTTCAAGAGGTGCAGAACCAGGAAAAGGAATACCTGATGTCTACCTACAACCGCTTTCCGGTGGCGCTGGCGAGCGGCTCGGGCGCCAAGGCTGTGGATACCGAGGGCAAGGAATACATCGATTTTGGCAGCGGCATCGGCGTCAATTCGCTCGGCTACTGCGACCCGCAGTGGGTCAAGGCGGTTTCGGAGCAGGCTGCGACGCTGCAGCACATCTCAAACTTATACTACAGCCCCGTCAGCATCCAGCTCGGCGAGAAGCTGTGTGGGGCCAGCGGGTTTTCCAAGGCGTTCTTTGCAAACTCCGGCGCGGAAGCAAACGAGGGCGCGATCAAGCTGGCGAGAAAATACAGTAGCGACAAATACGGCGAGGGACGCGGTACGGTCATCACGCTGATTCAGTCGTTCCACGGCCGCACAATCACCACGCTGACTGCGACCGGACAAGAGAAGCACCACCAGTATTTCACTCCCTTTACCCCGGGCTTCGCGTATGCGAAAGCGAATGATCTCGAAAGCGTCAAAGCGCTGGCAGACAAAACCGTGTGTGCCGTGATGCTGGAGATGATTCAGGGTGAGGGCGGTGTGCTGCCGCTCGACAAGGAGTTCGTACAGGGCGTAGCCGCGTTCTGCAAAGAAAACGATATTCTTCTGCTGGTGGACGAGGTACAGACGGGCGTTGCCCGCACCGGCAGCTTCTTCAGCTTTGAGCAGTACGATATTCAGCCCGATGTGGTTTCGTGTGCCAAGGGCCTTGGCGGCGGCCTGCCGATCGGCGCGGTGCTCTGCACCGAGGCGCTGAAGGACGTACTCGGCCCCGGACACCACGGGACGACCTTCGGCGGAAATCCGGTTTGCGCGGCGGGTGGTCTGGCCGTGCTCGAGCGCGTGACCGCTCCCGGCTTCCTGGAGGAGGTTCAGAAAAAGGGCGCCTACCTGCGGGAACGCCTGCTGGCCATGCCCCAGATTGCCGGAGTGCGCGGCATGGGTATGATGCTGGGCGCATCGCTCAAACAGGGTGAGGCAGGCGTCATTGCAAAAGCGTGTGTGAAGAACGGGCTGCTGATCCTGACGGCGCACGACGTACTGCGGCTGCTGCCTCCGCTCACGATTTCTTACGAAGAAATCGACAAGGGCATGCAAATCCTGCAAAAGACTCTCGAGGAGGAGCTTTCATGAAACACTTGCTGAAAATGCTTGATCTGTCTGCGGAGGAGATTACAGACATCCTCAACACGGCGGATCAACTAAAATATGAAAAGAAACACAATATTCCGCACCCGCGCCTTGCAGGCAAAACGCTGGGGATGATCTTCCAGAAGGCGTCTACCAGAACGCGCGTGTCGTTTGAAACCGGCATGTACCGGCTGGGCGGGTACCCGCTGTTCCTTTCGTCCAGCGATTTGCAGATCGGCCGCGGTGAGCCGGTGCAGGATACTGCCCGCGTGCTGTCGCGGTACCTTGACGGCATCATGATCCGCACCTATGAACAGTCTGAGGTGGAGGCTCTGGCGGAGTACGGCTCGATCCCGGTCATTAACGGCCTGACGGATTTTGCCCACCCCTGCCAGGTGCTGGCAGACCTGATGACGATCCGCGAAGCGCGCGGCCAGCTCGACGGTCTGAAGATGTGTTTTATTGGCGACGGAAACAACATGCTCAATTCGCTGGCGGTCGGCGGATTGAAGATGGGGATGAAGGTTTCGGCGGCGTGCCCCAAGGGCTACGAGCCGGACGCGCGGGTGCTGGAATTCGCGAAGGGCAACCCGAATTTCTTCCTGACCGATAAGCCCGAAGAGGCGATTGCGGGAGCGGATGTTGTGATTACCGACGTCTGGTCTTCGATGGGTATGGAAGCGGAGAAAGAGAAGCGCCAGCGCGATTTTGCCGGGTACCAGATCAATTCGGAAAACCTGAAGCTGGCCGCGCCGGAGGCAATGGTTCTGCACTGCCTGCCCGCCCACCGCGGCGAAGAGATCACCGAAGAGGTGTTCGAAGCGCACGCAGATGAAATCTTTGAGGAAGCCGAGAACCGTCTGCACGCGCAGAAGGCGGTCTTAGTAAAGCTCTTGGGCTGATTTTGATCCTACGGCTTCCCTGTGCATTATAAATCAATCGAAAAAAGCGCCGTTCCTTTTGAGGAACGGCGCTTTTTGCAGGCTGAGCCCACACCATACATTGAGAGGGAGGAAATCATCAAACAGATTCAGTGGGTCAAAGCTCCTTTTTCATCAAAAGCAAGCGGTATTCAGAATGGCCAACAATAACTGGTTCTTCCGAATACTGTATAAACCCTTTCTTTTTATAAAAGGCAATGGCCGGTAGATTCTTTTCCAGCACGCCCAGGGTTAAGACTTTTTTACCGTGAGACGCAGCAAGCGTTTCCGCTTTCTTCATAAATTTTGAACCTGCTCCTCTGCCTTTAAAGTCATTCAGAATATATAGCCTGTCGATCTCCAAAGCGTTTTGCTCCAGGATGTATTTCATATAGCCCACGGCTGAGCCGTCTTCGTCCAAAAATAAAAAATGGTTCGCGCTGTCTTCCAGCTCTTTTTTCAGATTTTCGCTGCTGTACTTGCTCATTACATACACTTCTACGTCGCTGCGATCAAGCAAATGATGAAATGCATCTGAGTATGCAGTCCGGCTTATCGTTTGTAGTTCTGTAAGATCAGCAATGTCACAGCTTCTAAAACACTCCATTTATGATTCCTCCTGGTGAAACAGTGTCCTTTCATATTTTCAGTATATAACAAAATATTAGAAAATTATAGAATTCTTCCTACAGAAAAAGATACAGTTGCTTTCGGCAAATTGCTCCGCGACATGTATGCGGGTTTAACCCGTGTGGTTACGGGATTGTTTCTTTACAGGAAATGGAAGGGACTGCTATAATCTAGACAAAACGGGCGGGTGGAACCCGCGGAAGAATGGAACCCTTTTAGGAACAGAAAGGAGCCGATCCCCGTGAGAACCAGAAGAAACCATCCGGTAGCTGTTTCAGCCGTTATGCTGGCAGCGGCAGCTTCCCTGCTGTTTACCGCCTGCTCTGCCGGCAGCGCCAGCCCTAAGACTGCTGCCGCTCAGAACATGGACTCGGTGGCCTCATCGGTCACAACCGCCGCAAAATCACAGGAGAACGCCGGCGTGGAGGGCGGCGGAACCGATCTTGGTGCCGCGCAGAAGGCGCTTTCCAACCAGAAGATCATAGAGCGGCTGAGTTACCGTATCGAAACGCTGGAGTTTGATCAATCGATTCAAACGCTGCAAGCGCTCACGGAGCAGCTTGGCGGCTACATTCAAGAATCCGGTGTGGACGGCGACGGTGCGCTGCAGAAAAATGACAGCCGCACGGCGCATTATGTACTGCGGATTCCACAGGAAAAGCTGAAGGTGTGGAAAGAAAAGTCCGGCACAATCGGTTCGGTGCTGAACGTTTCCAGCAGCAGCGAAAATATTACGGAAAGCTACTACGACACCGAGGCGCATTTGAGCGCTCTGAACACCCAGAGGGACCGCCTTCTGGAGCTGATGAAGAAGGCTGATAAAATGGCCGATATTGTGGAGCTGGAAAAGGCTCTGGCCGATGTGACCTACCAGATCGAACAGCTGACCGGCACCCTGCGCCAGTATGATTCGCTGGTGAATTACAGCACGGTTACGGTCGACCTGTTTGAAGTGAGCAAGGCGACGATTATCGACAAAACGCCCATAACGCTCGGCGAAAAGATCTCGTACCAGTTCCGGCAGTCTCTGCGCTGGATGGGTGATGCGGGTGAGGGTGCGCTCGTCGTGGTGATCGGCGGTCTGCCGATTCTGCTGCTGCTTGCCGTCGTGGGCGGTATTGTCTGGCTGGTTGTGCGCTGGAAAAAGCGCCGTGCAAAACTATCCGTTCCGGTGAACGGTGGGGATGACCCCGGCAATCCTCCGCAACTTCCGCCGCAGGAATAAAAAGAAATGGTAACGGGGCCTGCCGCCTCCATCCGAAACGGATGAGAGCGGCAAGCCCCGTTTTTATTCTTGCAATTCAGCGGCTACTGCGTCAGCACGCCGTTGTCTGAGAAAAGCAGGATCAGAATATCGCGTTCAAATCCCTCGTTGGCGTCGATATAGACCAGCACCTGCTCCTTCTTTTCATCCTTGCTTTCACATAAAAATTCGTAGGTGGTCACTTCGTTGTACCCGGGGGTCGGGATAATGGCCAGCCGGCCCTCTTTTACCGTGAGGTAAGGGCTGACGTTCTTCTGCGCCTCGGCCATGGTCAGCGCTACCTTGGGCACCGCGCGGTTCGTATGGTTCATCACGTAGCCGGTCGCGTCCACCTCGACAATTTCGCCGTTGTCCATCGCGACGGATACCTTGATCAGGTCGGGATAATACACCGTGCCCTGTATGGCGTACGCAAAGTTGATGGTGCATTTCCCGTCGTGCATGAAGTAATAGCTTTCTTTCATGCCGGTATAGCCGCGGGAATCCAGAAATTCCTTGGCCTTTTTCAGTGCCGCCTCGTAATTCAGGTTGTCGGTGCCGATGTCACGCGGATTCATCAGCCGCACAGGGATCCCGCCCGCCTTGGTGATGGATACGCGGATGTCGCCGTATAAAAAGTTGTACGCGGGCAGGCCGCCCTCGTTGTCTGTGGTGTGGGTCAGCTTCGACTGATCTACATTCAGGAATTTGGCCGCCAGTACCTGCGCGTTGCCCTGTGGCACCTCGGCTTTCCCTTCAATCAGTTTTGGCTTCTGCTGGCCGATATGGTCGGAGAACGGGCCATCATAAATCAGCTGGGGGTAATCCTCGAAATCCTTGGCGACGGATTCCAGCTTATCGCTGAACACCGGCTGTGATGCTCTCAGCCCCTTGACAAGAGATTCCGTTTCGCCGATCTTCAGGTCACCGGCAGAAAGCTCATCCTCTACCTGAGAGAGCCCTTGACGCAGCTTGGTTGCATATCCGCCAAGGCTTTGAATCTGTTCGTATTCATCCGTGCTGATTTTTTGCCCGGCGCTGATTTTGGCGGAAAGGGAAGTGGAGAAATCCCCTACCTGCGCCAGAAATTTGCTCATGTTGTCAAATTCGTCGCCCTTTAAAGGCAGGGCCGAAAGAGCGGCCTTCGCGCCGCTGGAATCGCGCATCAAACGCGCGGCCACGCCGTTCTGCTGCGTGGAAGTATTGGCATAAACCGCCTTGGTGAGCGTTGTTTCCAGGCTCGATACATAATCGCCCAAATCGCTGAGCGAACGACGGTAGCTGTATTCCAGGTCCGTGCGGTACCGGTTTGCAGTCCACCAGCCGCCGATGGCGGTGCCGGTCAGCAGCAGTACCAGTGCGGCGGCTACGCTGCCGATTTGTATTTTTCTTCTGCGGGTCATTTTCGTTCCCTCCGTTTCGGTATTTATTTTGAGCGAAGCGGCTCCAAATATGCGGACTTTGTGAAAGGTTTCGATAAGGCTCGCAGATAACAACCGATTTTGACAAATTGTAAACTTTTTTTATAAAAATCAGTTGACATAGAAAGCGCGTTTGCTATACTGAATAGGAATTCATTTCACCGGGGGCAAGCCGGTTTTTCGTGTGCCGCAAAATGTGCCGCCGCATGCCGAACTACTTTTCACAGGTATGATTTTATGGTATAATTAAAAACTGAGTACTATCAGGTGATACAACGAAACAGAGCGGAGCGGTGAAATGGTAATCATGGGCATAGACCCGGGGTATGCGATCGTGGGATACGGCGTGGTGAGCGCGCGTTCGGGCAAATACCGCCCGATGGAATACGGCGCGATCACAACGCAGGCGGGTGAGGTATTTGAAGACCGCCTGGTGTCGATCTACGATTCAATGTGCGCAGTTCTGGCGCACAACCGGCCGGATGCGGTCTCCATAGAAAAGCTGTATTTTACAAACAATAAAACAACCGCGATCGGCGTTGCGGAGGCCCGCGGAGTCATTCTGCTGGCAGTGCGCAAGGCCGGAGTGCCGATATTTGAATATACGCCGCTTCAGGTAAAGCAGGCAGTAACAGGTTACGGACAGGCGAAAAAGCCGCAGGTGATGGAAATGACGCGAAAGCTTTTGTGCCTGACGGAACTGCCGAAGCCGGACGACACAGCGGATGCGCTTGCAATGGCGATCTGCCATGGACAGGCGGCAGGCTCGCCTTTGCGCCGCGCCATGCTGTCGGGAGGAATCAGATAAATGTTTTACAGTGTATCGGGCATCTTAATTCATGCAGAACCAAACCTTGCCGTGGTGGAATGCGGCGGCGTGGGCTTTAAGTGTTTTACCTCCATGAACACGCAGCGCTCTTTGCCGCAGATCGGCGAGAAGGTCCGTCTGTTCACGTACCTGAGCGTGCGTGAAGACGCACTCGATTTGTTCGGATTTTACACGATGACGGAGCTCAATTGCTTTAAAATGCTCACATCTGTCAGCGGTGTGGGCGCGAAGGTAGGCGTTTCGATTTTGTCGGAGCTGTCGCCGGAACAGGTTGCGCTTGCAGTGGCCTCGGGCGACAGCAAGGCGCTGTCCCGCGCCAGCGGCGTGGGCCCGAAGCTCGCGCAGCGCATCGCGCTGGAGCTCAAGGATAAAGTGAAAAAGATGGGTGTGGCAACCGTTTCTGCCGGGGACACCGCTGTGAATCCCGCAATCGGCAACGCGGCCGGTGCGGTCAGCGCGCTGGCAGTGCTGGGCTGGTCGCCTACGGAGGCCGCGCAGATCGTCGGCCGGTTCGACAGCAGCCTCCCTGTGGAGGAGCTGATCCGGCTGTCGCTGAAATCGATGGGAGGAGGACGATAAGACATGGAATTTTCCTTTGAAAACGAGCTTGATCTGGAAAACCGTGTCGTCGCCCCTGACTATAATCCCGAGGACGCGGAGGTAGAGAATCCCCTGCGCCCGCGCCAGCTTTCGGAATACATCGGCCAGCAGAAGGTCAAGGAAAATCTGGCGGTGTTTATGGAGGCGGCCAAACAGAGAAAAGAAACGCTGGACCATGTTTTGCTGTACGGCCCGCCCGGCCTTGGCAAGACGACGCTCGCGGGAATTATTGCGAACGAGATGGGCGTGGGGGTGCGCATCACCTCTGGCCCGGCGATTGAGAAGCCGGGCGATCTGGCGGCGATTTTGACGAACCTTTCCCCCGGCGACGTGCTGTTTATCGATGAGATTCACCGCCTGTCGCGCAGTGTGGAGGAAATTTTGTATCCCGCGATGGAGGATTTCGCGCTCGATATCATCACCGGCAAGGGGCAGATGGCGGCTTCTTATCACCTGCCGCTGCCGCCGTTTACGCTGGTGGGCGCGACAACACGCGCCGGACAGCTTTCGGCGCCCCTGCGCGACCGCTTTGGCGTTGTGCTGCGGCTGGAGCTGTATTCGCCGGAGGAGCTTGCGCAGATCGTCACCCGCAGCGCCGGGATTCTCGGCATCCCCATTGAGCCGGAGGGCGCTCTGGAGCTGGCGTCCCGCTCCCGCGGCACGCCGCGTATCGCCAACCGCCTGCTGCGCCGTGTGCGCGATTTCGCGCAGGTGATCAGCGACGGGGTGATTACGGTTCAGGCGGCGCGGCGCGCGCTTGAAAGGCTTGAGGTGGACGAAATCGGCCTTGACGCGAACGACCGCCGCATGCTGCGCACGATGATCGAGTATTACCGGGGCGGCCCGGTGGGGCTGGATACGCTTGCCGCCGCCATCGGGGAGGAGTCCGTTACGCTCGAGGATGTTTACGAGCCTTATCTCATTCAAATCGGCTTTTTGAGCCGCACGCCGCGCGGGCGCTGTGTGATGCGATCGGCGTATTTACATTTGGGCCTCACCCCGCCGGAGGATCTGACGGGTGCGCAGCAAAAGCTGTTTTAACGCGGGGCAATGACGAAGATTTGACATGCCTTTTGAAAAGTGGCATTACTATAAAACGATCGAATGATCGATGGGAGACGCAACATGGGAAGATTGTTTGGAACCGACGGCGCCAGAGGCGTCGCAAACGCAGATTTAACGTGTGAGCTGGCGATGAATATCGGCCGCGCCGCAGCGATGGTATTGGGTAAAGGCGGCAAGCGCCATCCGAAAATCCTGATCGGCAAGGACACGCGCATTTCCTCCGACATGCTTGAAAGCGCGCTGGCCGCGGGCCTTTGCAGCATCGGCGCGAATGTGGTGCATCTGGGCGTAGTGCCTACCCCTACGGTGGCCTACCTGGTGAAAAAGTACGGGGCCGACGCGGGTGTGATGATCTCCGCTTCGCACAACCCCTGCGAATTCAACGGCATCAAGATTTTCAGCAGCACCGGCTATAAGCTGCCCGACGCGCTCGAGGAGCAGATCGAGGCGATCGTGCTCGATCACGAGGAAAAGCCCCAGTTCCCCACCGGCGGCGAGGTCGGCTCTATTTCCGCCGCGCCCCAGGCACTGCGGGATTATATGGATCATGTGAAGAGTACGGTGCCGGAAAACGCGCTCAAAGGCCTGCGCGTTGCGCTGGACTGCGCGAACGGTTCCTCCGCGATGACCGCGCAGACGCTGTTTACCGAACTGGGCGCGGAGTGCCACATGCTCTCCGACGCGCCGAACGGCGTGAATATCAACGACAACTGCGGCTCTACCCATATGGAGACGCTGATGGAATACGTGAAGGCGAATCACATGGACGCCGGTCTGGCGTTCGACGGCGACGCCGACCGCTGCCTTGCCGTGGATGAGCAGGGCCAGCTGGTGGACGGCGATTTCCTGATGGCAATCTGCGCGCTCGACCTGAAATCGCAGGGCCGTCTGGCGAAAAGCGCCGCGGTCGGCACGATCATGACGAACATGGGCTTTATTCGCTTCTGCGAAGAAAACGGCATCAAGTTTGCGGCCACAAAGGTGGGCGACCGCTATGTGCTGGAAGAGATGCTGCAGGAGGGCTATAATTTCGGCGGCGAGCAGAGCGGGCATATCATTTTCCTCGACCACGCCACCACGGGCGACGGTCAGATGACCGGTGTACAGCTCTTAACGATCCTCAACCGCCGCAGGGCGCATTTGTCGAGCCTGGCGACGCTGATGGCCCGCTACCCGCAGGTGATGGTCAACGTGACTGTCAGCCGCGAGGGCAAGCTGCGCTTTTACACGGATGCCGAGGTCAATGAGGCGATTGAGCACGCCAAGGCGCGTCTGGGCGCCAAAGGCCGCGTTGTGGTGCGTCCCTCCGGTACGGAGCCGCTGCTGCGCGTGATGATCGAGGGCGAAAATCACGACGAAATCAGTGCGCTGGCGCACGAGGTAGCCGATGTGGTGCGCGAGCGCCTGGCATAACGGAGGATTCATTTGAGAGCTGCAGACTGGAACGATTACGAATTGCTCGATGCTTCCGATGGGGAGCGGCTCGAGCGCTGGGGCGAGGTCATTCTGATCCGCCCCGACCCACAGATTATCTGGAAGACACCGCGCGAGCACCCGATGTGGAAGCGCGCCCACGCGCGCTACCTGCGCTCGAACACGGGCGGCGGGCGCTGGGAGGAATACCGCACGGTGCCGGGCATGTGGAAAATCAAATATCGCGAGCTGACGTTTCAGCTCAAGACCATGGGTTTTAAGCACACCGGTATTTTCCCCGAGCAGGCGGTGAATTGGGATTTTGTCATGAAGAAAATCCGGGATGCCAACCGACCGGTAAAGGTGCTGAACCTGTTCGGCTACACGGGTGCGGCGACGCTGGCGTGCGCATCGGCCGGTGCGGAAGTGTGCCATGTGGACGCCTCCAAGGGCATGGTGGCATGGGCCAGGGAAAACGCGGCGGCCTCCGGCCTTTCGGACAAGCCCGTCCGCTGGCTGGTGGATGACTGCGTCAAGTTCGTGCAGCGCGAGCAGCGACGGGGCAATACCTACGACGGCATCATCATGGACCCGCCCTCCTATGGGCGCGGACCGGGCGGCGAGGTGTGGAAGCTCGAGGAGCAGCTGTACCCGCTGGTGCAGCTCTGCGTGCCGCTGCTTTCGAAAGATGCCCTGTTTTTTGTGTTGAATTCTTACACCACTGGGCTGTCCCCTTCAGTGATGGCATATTTGTTGGGAACCCTATTACAAACGCAGTTCGGCGGCTCCGTTTCGGCGGATGAAATCGGGCTCCCAGTTACACAGAGCGGTCTGGTGCTGCCCTGCGGCAATACGGCCATTTGGGCAGGTTAAACCTGCACATGCGTCGCGGAACGGCAAGCAGAGAAAACTATCTGTTCTCACGCGGAAACAACTTTGTGACAAGCTGCCGAAAGCACCTCTGCGAACCAACGAGAGCGCTCTGAAAATGATCGCCGGCAGGCTGAGCCTGCACGCGTGTCGCGGAACGGCAAGCGGAGAAAACTACCCGTTCTCACGCGGAAACAACCTTGTGACAAGCTGCCGAAAGTATCTCTGCGAGCCAACGAGAGCGCTTTGCAAATGACCGCCTTTCCGGAGGCTGTCGTTTGCAATGTTAGGGACTGTTAGACAAGCGGATTCTAAAGGTGTCCTTTGGCGAATCTTTGCTTCCTTTCTTTTCGCAAGAAAGGAAGGGCCGGCCCCGGCCTGAGGGGCAAGCGGAAATCCTGCGGTTGGCCGCAAAAAGACCTTTTGCACATGGCAGAACAAGAAGCTATCTTCCCTGTTACGAGGGGCAAGCTAAGAAATTGATTGCGAGAAAAGAAGGCGTGTCCTTCTTCAATGGAGCAAATATGGAATATCTCAAGGCGGAACATGTGTCGTTTTTTTACGATGCGGTGGAAGAAGGGGAGCAGGCGCAGCAGGTGCTGCGCGATGTTTCCATGAAAATCAGGAAGGGCGAGTTCGTCGCCCTTTTGGGGCATAACGGTTCGGGAAAATCCACCATGGCCAAGCACTTTAATGCCATGCTGCTGCCCAGCGGGGGGCGGGTGTATGTGGACGGAATGGACACGATGGACGAAAACCTAAAATATGAAATTCGCCGGCGCGTGGGGCTGGTGCTGCAAAATCCCGACAATCAGCTGGTGGCCAGCATTGTGGAGGAGGATGTGGCGTTCGGGCCGGAAAATCTGGGCATCCCTCCGGCGGAAATCCGCCAGCGGGTAGACGCGGCGCTGGAAGCCGTGGGAATGTCGGAATACGCTTCGCACTCCGCGCACAAGCTTTCCGGCGGGCAGAAGCAGCGCGTCGCCATCGCGGGAATCATCGCCATGCAGCCGGACTGCATCGTGCTCGACGAGCCGACCGCCATGCTCGACCCCCGCGGCCGCACAGAGGTTATGGAGACCATCCGCCGGTTAAACCGCGAGCGCGGCATCACGGTGGTGCTCATCACTCATTACATGGACGAGGCCGTGCAGGCCGACCGGGTGATCGTGATGGACAGCGGCGAAATTCTGCTGGAGGGCGCGCCCCGCGAGGTGTTCTCTCATGTGGAGCTGCTACGGCAGCACAGTCTGGACGTACCGCAGGCCACGGAGCTGCTGTACCGGCTGGGCAAGGCCGGCTGTACCGTGCCTGAGGGTGTTTTGAACGAAGAGGAATGTGTGGCCGCCCTGGAGCTGCTGCTGAACGAATAAACTTTTTGCACCGCTTAGAGTGCTGCAAGAAATTCGTTGATCCGCGAAACGGAGGAACAAAACGGCATGGTCATATTGGAAACAAAAGAGTTAACATACCGGTACGGTGTGGGCACCCCACTGGAGCAGGTTGCGGTGGACAACGTAAATATCTCGATTCGCCGGGGCGAGTTTCTGGGTGTGATCGGTCACACCGGCTCGGGAAAATCGACGCTGATTCAGCAGCTCAACGGCCTGATGCGCCCGACCTCGGGACAGGTGCTATTAAACGGGAACGACATCTGGGCCGAACCTAAGAAAATCCGCGCGGTGCGTTTTCAGATAGGGCTGGTGTTCCAGTACCCCGAATACCAGCTGTTTGAGGAAACCGTGTTCCGCGACATTTGCTTTGGCCCGCGCAACATGGGGCTTTCGGAGGAAGAGATTAAGGAACGCGCGCTCGGCGCGGCGGAGTTCGTCGGCCTTAAAACGGAGCTGTTGGAAAAATCCCCATTCGAGCTTTCGGGCGGTGAGAAGCGCCGCGCGGCGATTGCCGGTGTGGTCGCCATGGACCCCGAGGTGCTGATTCTGGACGAGCCCGCCGCGGGACTGGACCCGCAGGGACGCGACCAGCTGCTTGACCAAATCCGCAGCTACCATCAGCAGCGCGGCAACACGGTGCTTCTGGTATCGCACAGCATGGAGGATATTGCCCGCGTGGCAGACCGCGCGCTGGTGATGAACCGCGGAAAAGCCGCGATGCTCGACACCGTGCAGCAGGTCTTTTCACGCCGCAGCGAGCTTGAAAACATGGGCCTGCGCGTGCCGCAGATCACAAAAATCATGAGTCTGCTGCGTGCCAAGGGCTACCCCGTAAACGAGGGCGCGCTCACAGTGGACGAGGCGCTGCGCGATTTGCTGCCGCTGATGCGGGAAAGGGGGTGCGTGCGATGATCCGGGATATTACGCTCGGCCAGTATTTTCCGGGGAAATCCCTTGTTCACCGCATGGATGCCCGCGTAAAGATCGTACTGACCTTTGTCTTTATCATTTTCATTTTTATCGCGAATAATCTGCCCGCCATGCTGCTGATGGTGGGAATGGTGCTGAGCGCCATGCTGCTTTCGGGCATTTCAGTGCGCCAGTATCTCAAAAGCCTCAAGGCCGTGATCATTGTAGTGGCGCTTACATCGGTGCTGAACCTGTTTTACGGCAGCGGCGATATTCTGGTGCAGTGGGGCTTTTTAACCATTCGTACCGGCGGTGTGATCAACTGCATATTTATCGCGGTGCGCATTATCAGCCTCATCCTGTTCAGCTCGGTGCTGACGTTCACGACATCCCCGACCGATCTGACCGACGCGCTCGAGCGCATTATGAAGCCGCTGAAGGTCTTTCACGTGAAGGTGCACGAGATCGCGATGATGATGACGATCGCGCTTCGCTTTGTGCCGACGCTGCTGGAGGAAACCGATAAGATCATGAGCGCGCAGAAGGCGCGCGGAGCCGATATGGAGAGCGGCGGGGCCATCCAGCGGGCCAAAGCGCTGATCCCGATTCTGATCCCGCTGTTTGTGTCGTCGTTCCGCCGCGCTTATGAGCTGGCGATGGCGATGGAGTGCCGCTGCTACCGCGGCGGCGAGGGCCGCACGAAAATGAAGAGCCTGCATATGACAACTCTGGATGGGTGGGCGATTGCGGTCTCTTCCGCCGCGTGCGTTGGTGTGGCGCTTTGCGTGATGCTGCTGCCCAGCCTGTTTTAACGGGAGGGAGGCGCCATGCGGAACATTCTTTTCAACATCAGCTATGACGGGTCTGCCTACCACGGGTGGCAGGTGCAGAACAACGCCATTTCGGTGCAGGAGGTCTTTCAGCAGGCGATGCTTCAGGTAGTGGGCTGTGTGCCGGACGTAAAGGCCTGCAGCCGAACCGATACCGGCGTGCATGCCCGGCAGTTCTGCATCAGTGCGAAGATCGAACGAAACATCCCGTGCGAGCGGCTTACGCCCGCGATGAATCATTTTCTGCCGCCGGATGTCGCGGTGCTTTCCTGCCGCGAAGTGCCGATGGACTTTCACGCACGCTATTCGTGCCGGGGCAAGGAGTACGTCTACCAGATCTGGAACGCCCCGGTACGCGACCCGTTTTTGTATGGTTACGCCCTGCACTACTGGTACCCCATGGATTTGGAGAAGCTCAACCGCGCGGCCGCGCATTATTTAGGCACGCACGATTTTACCTCGTTCTGCACGATCGACGCGCGCGACGCCGGCAATATGGTTCGCACCGTTACCAAGGCCGAGGTGAGCCGCGAGGGAGACATGGTACGCTTTACCGTGGCAGCGAACGGCTTTTTGTACCACATGGTACGCATTATGGCGGGCACGCTGCTGCGCGTGGCCCAGGGAAAATTCGAGCCGGAGCAGATTCCGCAGATTCTGGAGCAACGCAACCGCCACATAGCGGGGCCGACAGCTCCGCCCGGCGGTCTGTACCTGAACCGTGTTTTTTACGATGAGGAAGTGATGGGATGACCCGAAAAACCAGGGGAAAGCGCTTTGTAGACGACGAGAGCGATCTGGAGGAGCTGGGCCGCGAGGGAAATCCGAATGCCCGGGAACGCCGGGAGAGAGTCGTATTCCCGCAGATGCCCCGCTGGCTGTACCGCGTGATTCTGATTCTGCTGATTTCGGTGGCGGGCCTGCTCGTGTGGTTCAACCGCGACAACCTGTCACCGCAGAATATCGGCGGATGGATTCAGTCGAAGGTGGTGGGCATGGGTATGGGCGACGGCTACCCTGCCGCGCTCGACAACGGCCGCAACGTGGCGCCCGGCAATTTTTTTGCCGCGGACAAAAATGTGGCAGTGGTCAGCGATACCTCGGTCACCGTGCTCAATTCCACCGCCAAGGAGCTGGTGCGCCGCCAGCACAGCTTTTCAAATCCCGTGGCAAAGGTCTGGGGCCAGCGCGTGCTGGTGTATAATCTGGGCGGCACGGGCTATCAGGTGGAGAGTATCTCCAAGGCGGGGGAACGCCGTATTGCGGACGCGGAAATTCTCGCCGGCGCGATTGCCGGCAACGGACGTGTGGCTCTGGCGACGGAAAGCCAGGGGTACTACTCCCGCATGACGGTATACGGGGAAAACGGCAAGGCGTTTTATACTTACGATTTTTCGGAATATTACATTACTCATATTGCTTTGAACCGAAGCGGTACGAGAGCCGCCGTGGCCGGGGTGGCCGCAAAAAACGGCGCGATGGTCTCCGTGGTGTACCTATTCGATTTCGGCAGCCCGAAGCCGGTGTCGCAGCTTGTGTATCAGGACAATCTGGTGCTTTCGCTCGACTACGGGCAGAACGGCGTCATTGTTGCGGTGGGCGACCAGCTCACGAGCATTATTTCAGAAAACGGCGGGAAAACGGATTACAGCTACGGCTCGCAGAGCTATCTCGGCAGCGCGGTCGACAACGGCCGTACGGCGCTTCTGCTTTCCCCTTACGCCAACGCGGATTCCGCCAGCCTGGTGCTGCTCGATGTGAAGGGCAAGCAGGCGGCTTCGGTGCCGCTGGGGCAGAACGCAGGGGGAGTATCGCTGTACGGCGATACCGCCGCGGTGCTGCTTACTGATGAAACGATTCGCGCCTACACCGCGTCCGGCGGCGCGCTGAAGGGCACATGCAGCGCAGGAAAAGATGCCCGCGCGCTCACGCTGCGGGACGAAAGCTCTGTGTATGTTCTGGGCTTCAGCGAAATCCGCCTGGAGCATTTTGCCGCGCAGGAGGGGCAGAATACGGCACAGAACGCCGCTGGGGGCGCAGCCTCCGGTTCCTGAACGAACGGCGCTTTCCCCCGGCCTTTGGCAGGGGAGAAGGAGCCGTTTTTTGCTCTTTTCAGCCAAAGGAATATTTACACTTTGTTTTTTTTCTCACCTTGCCGTAATATTTGCTTTGTGATATATTATTAGAGAGTAATTTCACTCCAAAAGCGGCTTTGCATCAAAATGGGAATTCTCCCCTGCCGAAGGCAGAGGAAGAATGCAATCGCTTTTTGAAAGAGGAAGGTCAGAAGAGAAAAGGCTCGCTCGGCGGGTTTTAAAATTTGGGAGGTTACCTGTGAGTTTCATTGATTTAATACTGATTGCGATCCTCACCTGGTTCACGATTGTAGGCTGTGAAAAAGGGTTAATCCGTTCTCTGGCCGGGTTTGTCGGCTATGTGATCGCCTCGATTGCGGCGGCTGTGATCGGCCGTATGGCGGCGGGCGCTTTGTACCAAAATTTTATTTACGACAATCTGGTGGGGAAAATTACAGAGACCCTGCAAAGTACGGCGGGTCAGGGAGCGGAGCAAAAGGTACAGGCTCTTCAGGATTCTCTGCCGGCCTTTCTTCGAACCGGCCTTTCCGGCGACGGCTTTTTGTCGGCGCTTGACAGCTCGATCGAAAAGGCCGCGCCGCAGATTGCAAATTTGCTGTCCCCCTCGGTCATCGGTTTTACACGGCTGGTGATTACGGTGGTTTTATTTTCCGCACTCTATTTTGTCGTACGTATTCTGGTGCGCATGATCGGTTCGGCGTTCCGCCTGCCGATTCTTCGCCAGATCGACATGATGGCCGGCGGCGTAGTCGGCTTCTTCAGCGGCTGCGCAATCGTGCTGCTGCTCTGCATGCTGCTGCAGCTCGCCCTGCCCATGATGAAGGACGGACTGTTCGGCGTTACGCAGGAAGGGCTCAAGTCCTCATGGGTTTACCAGACACTTTATGAAAAAAGCCCGGTTAATTTCCTATTCCCTGAGGAATAATGGGGGATAGCCCAGAGGCAGATGGGAGTGGAGAAATGAGGGACATCAATAAGAATATCACGGTTCCGAATGCGCTTTCTGTTTTTCGGATTCTGCTGATTCCGCCATTTGTATTGTATTTTTTGGCGCAGCAGTGGCGCGCTGCCGGAGTCGTGCTGGTGGTATCCGGCCTGACGGATCTGGTGGACGGTTATATTGCCCGCCATTTTAACCAGATCACCGAGCTGGGCAAGCTGCTCGACCCGCTGGCGGATAAGCTGACGCAGGCTGCCGTGGCGGTTTGCATGGCCATTGCGGAGCCGGTTCTGGTACCGTTTCTGGCGGTGTTCGTCATCAAAGAGACATTGATGATCATAGCGGCCTGTGTGCTGCTCAAACGAAAAAAACGCCCCACGGCCGCAAAGTGGTACGGCAAAGTGGCCACAACGATGTTTTACGTTTCGTTTGCGGTTATTTATGTGCTGAAAGGCTTTTTTGAATACGAAAACTTTTACCTTACCATTACGCTGTTATCGGCAACCGTCGGAATGATGGTTTACGCCTTTCTTCGATATTTTAAGATTTTCTGGACGACGCTTCACTCAGAGGACCCCAAGGATATAGTTGACCTGGAGCTGAAGGCCAGACGCACCATTTCCCGCAAGCAGGGATGACGGTGCGGGTTTGCCCCAATTTCGCCGCAGGGCAGCACCTCCAAAATCACCCGTAGCGGCAGCGGAGGAAAGAATTCACAAGATGATTTGTTCAAGATGCAAAAAACGCCCGGCCGTTGTGTTTGTTGCCTCCAGTGCAGACGCAAAGGATGCCAGAGGATATTGCCTCAAATGTGCCAGAGAGATGGGGATTCAGCCTGTAAAGGACATGATGAACCAGATGGGCATTACAGAGGATCAGTTGGAGACAATGGAGGATCAGCTCGATGAGATGATGGGTGGACTGGCGGAGACCTCCGGCGATGGCGACAGTGACGGCGATGGCTTTGTGCCCGGCGGCGCGGCTACGTTCCCGCTCATTCAAAGCATGTTCGGCGGCAATAAGGCCACCCCGGAATCCACCGGGGAAACGACCCAGACCGCGGAGCACAAAAAACCCGAAAACAAGAAGAAACGCCGCAATATCGACACGTACTGCACCGATCTGACGAAGCGGGCCAGAAACCACGAGATTGACCGCATTGTAGGCCGTGACCAGGAGATCGCCCGCGTGATTCAGATTCTGTGCCGCAGAACAAAGAATAATCCCTGTCTGATCGGCGAGCCCGGCGTCGGCAAAACCGCGATCGCGGAGGGACTTGCCATTCGCATTGCGGAAGGCAATGTGCCTGCCCGCCTTCGCAAGAAAGAAATCCACCTGCTCGACCTTACCGCGCTGGTGGCCGGCACACAGTTCCGCGGCCAGTTTGAAAGCCGCATCAAGGGGCTGGTGGATGAGGTCAAGGCCGACGGCGACGTGATTCTGTTCGTCGACGAGGTGCATAATCTGGTTGGTACCGGCGACGCCGAGGGTTCCATGAACGCCGCCAATATTTTAAAGCCCGCTCTTTCCCGCGGCGAAATTCAGGTGATCGGCGCGACCACCTTTACCGAGTATCGCAAGTACATTGAAAAGGACAGCGCACTCGAGAGGCGCTTTCAGCCCGTGAAGATCGGCGAGCCGTCCGTAGAGCAGACGACGCAGGTCCTGCTGGGCATCAAGAGCTATTACGAGGACTTTCACCGCGTACATGTGCCGGATGATGTCATCCGCCGTGCGGTGATCCTTTCCGAACGATATATCAACGACCGCTTTTTGCCCGACAAGGCGATCGATCTGCTGGATGAAGCGTGTGCCAGCGCCGCGCTGCGCAACCAGAAGATGGCGGACTACGACGCCGCCGTGTTTCGTCTGGATTCCCTGCGCCAGCAGGAAACCGATCTGACTGCCGACGGGGTGGATCCGGACTATGAAAAGCTGGCACAGGTGCGCTACGAAATTGCCAGCCTGGAGGAAAAGACCCATCAGCTGATGCCCGAAGCGCTCGGCGCGGATGTCGGGGTTGAGGATTTGGCCCATGTGATCGAGCTGTGGACGGGAATTCCCGCCAGCCGCGTGCAGGAAAGCGAGCTGAAGAAGCTTGCGGGGCTTGAAGAGCTTCTCAACAAAAAGGTGATCGGGCAGGAGGAAGCCGTTTCCGCCGTGGCTGCGGCCATCCGCCGCAGCAGGGTGCAGATCAGCCCGCGCCGCCGCCCGGCTTCGTTCATCTTCGTCGGCCCGACCGGCGTGGGAAAAACCGAGTTGGCCAAGGTGATTTCGAAAGAGCTGTTCGACACGCCTGAAACGCTCATTCGGCTCGATATGTCCGAGTTTATGGAGAAGCACTCCGTTTCGCGCATCATCGGCTCGCCGCCCGGCTATGTGGGCTACGACGAGGCGGGTCAGGTGACCGAGAAGGTTCGCCGCCGCCCGTATTCCGTGCTGTTATTTGACGAAATCGAAAAGGCGCATCCCGACGTGATGAATATTCTGCTCCAGATTCTGGACGAAGGACGGATCACCGACGCGCAGGGACGCACTGTCAATTTCGAGAACACGATCATTGTGATGACTTCGAACGCGGGCAGCGAAAAGCGCGAGGGCGCGCTCGGCTTTGCCAAGACGGACGCCGACGTGAGCCGCGAAAAAACGATGAAGGCGCTTTCCGAATTCCTGCGGCCCGAATTTTTGAGCCGTGTGGATGAAGTGATCGTATTCCGCTCGCTGAACGCGGAGGATTACAAGAAGATCGCTGCGCTGATGCTCGATGAGTATACCGCAGCCCTTACGGAGCGCGGGATTCGGTTTGCTTATGACGAAAAGGCCGTGAAGTGGCTGGCGGAGCATGCCGTTGGCGGCAAGAGCGGTGCACGCGACCTGCGCAATCTAATCCGCCGCAAGGTGGAAGACCGCATCACCGCAGAGATTGTGGAGCACAGCGATTCGTCCTTGTCGGGAATTGCCGTAACGGAAGAAAATGACGAAATAAAATTGCAAATAATTTGATGCTTATCTTGACAATTTGTCTTGGAGCGTGTTATAATTCATAACGTCGCTTTGATTGCGGGTGTAGTTCAGTGGTAGAACTCCAGCCTTCCAAGCTGGTCGTGTGGGTTCGATTCCCATCACCCGCTCCAAGACATTCGCGCCAATAGCTCAGCAGGATAGAGCAACTGCCTTCTAAGCAGTAGGCCAGGGGTTCGAATCCCTTTTGGCGCGCCATATATGGTGGATGTAGCTTAGCTGGTTAAAGCGCCAGTTTGTGGCACTGGAGATCGTGGGTTCGAATCCCATCTTCCACCCCACTAAAGAAGGCGAGGCAAAGATGAAAATTTTTGCCTCGTTCTTATTACCATTTTTTGTCTGTAATGGGCTGTAGCCAAGCGGTAAGGCAACGGACTTTGACTCCGTCATTGCGATGGTTCGAATCCATCCAGCCCAGCCACCAGCCAGAAGCTGGACACAAGTTGCGCACTCACGTTTTGTGGGTGCGTTTTGTTTTGTACCCGGGAACAGGCTATATACAAATAGGCAGTTACTCCATTGAAAAGATCGTCGGTTTTTGCCGACGATCTTTTGCTTTTCTGGTCTATATGTGAGCCTTCTATTTGAGTAATTCGTCGTATGATGTTCCGAGTACATCACGAATTCCGCGAAGCTGTGTTGCGTAGATATGTTGTATCCCCCGCTCGATTTTTACGAGAGTTTCCCGCGTCATCTCAACGTTGGAAAGTTGAAGTTGACGGATCAGTTCTGTTTGACCGATCTTCTTTTTTAGTCTGATCTCTCTGATGTTTCGGCCGATATGAATTTCATCCTGCTTGATCTTTTGATTGCTCATCATTATGCCCTCCACATTGAACTGGTTTTAGTCCATTTATCTTGATTGTAGAAGAAACAAATGATATAATGGGACTAATTTGGGTCCAGTTAAAATGAGTGAGGTGAATATGCTTGAAAAAGGTTACCATAATGATGGATGATTTTTTATACCAATTTTATAAAAAGATCGGAGAAAATGCCGGCGGTATAAAGCCGGAGCAAGTGATAGTGGATTCCCTGTTCAAACTCGCAGGTGAGTTATCGGTGAATGCTCTAAATGAGAAAGATCATCTGAAGTCAAAGAGATAAAATCGCCACTAACTCTAAAAAAGAGTCTGAACATAGTTTGCGTTCAGACTCTTTTTTGCAGACGTTTTTATAATAGAAATATAAAAATGCTGATTTTTTCGGCTCCGAAGCTCATGCGGCGAATTCCATCGCATGAGCTTCCTCTCTGTTATTGTATGGATCAAAATAGTTTAGCGATTCCGGCTTTTGTTTTCTTATGAAATTCGTTAACGGTTCAAAAGCCACACGCCAAGAGTTAAATAGCCCGCCAGACTGCCCCAGAGAAAGTAGGGGATCTGTAGAAAGCCCGCGGATTTTCGACAGGCAAAGAACAGGAAGATCATTGCCTCAATGACAGACCACAGGCACGAAATCCAAATAACGGACCAAAAGAAAGCCTGCAGGCGGAAAAACAGAAATGGCCAGAAAAAATTCATCAATAGCTGAACGGCATATAAGATCAACGACGGTTTTCTGTACTTGCTGTCTGAAACAAAGACCAGATAGGCGGAAATTCCCATCAGCGCATACAGAATGGGCCAAACCACGGGGAACATCCATCCGGGAGGAGCAAAAGGCGGCTGATTCAGGGTTCGGTACAGCGCGATGCCGTCTCTGGTAAATAATCCGGCCAGGAATCCTGTTCCCATGCTGATGATGATACTTATGATCAGCGCTTTCCATTGGATCGATTTTCTTGAATACATGGATGTTGTTCCTTTCCCGCTTGATACAGCCTTTTCAGACTATTATGGCACAAAACAAAAATCAAATTCCATCTCGGTTCAATCTGTCTAAAAAGCCAAAACAAAAAAGCGATTCTTTTTTTCCACTGCGTTCTATGATATACTGATTTTTATCGATATAGAAAAACCAAAAACCTGTAGTGTAAATCGGCGCGCTTCCCGAACAGTGCCGTTTGCTATCACAGGGATGGGAAAGGGGATTATGAAGATGATATTCCGAAATGGGGAGCGTTCCGACAGTGTGGAGTTGATTGAAATGCGAGTGGAATACCTGAAAGAAGATTGGGGAACTCTGACGGAGGAACAGGAAACGGCGATCAGAAAACAACTGCCGGATTACATGGAACGTCATCTGGGAGGGAATCTGACCGCCTATGTGGCTGAAGAAAACGGGCGTTTGGCTGGTACGGTGCTGATGATGGTTGTGGAAAAGCTCGCGGGGCCGTCTGCGATCAACGGCAAAACCGGAACTCTGATGAACGTTTATGTTCGCCCTGAGTACCGTAAGCTGGGTCTGGGTGCGAAGTTGGTCACCATGGCGCTGGAGGATGCTCGGCGGAAAGAACTGTGCCATGTCGACCTTCATGCAACGGTGCAGGGGAAGAAATTGTATGAATACCTTGGGTTCCAAAAGTCGGAATCGCACTATACCCCTATGGTGTTCGAGCTGTAAGAAGAGCACACCGGATGCTGCGTGAAAGAGAGGCGTTTGCTGCCGCCCGTTTGTTTCAGGGACTCTTTCGCGCGGCTTTTTGCGGCCTTTATAAAAATGATGGCAGACGGTTGACACGGCGGTAAGGATGTAGTAATATAGAACATGCTAATTCATATATGATTACTACGATATAAATGGAACTCTTTTCCGGGAACGCCGTATCATAGAAAAAGTATCTCAAAATATTTTTTCAAAGATTTGATATGACATATGAGGAAGGAATCAGATTTTGGATTTTGAGTTTATCAGACAAAATGTGCCCATGTATCAGACGGCGGCTCTGCTGACACTGCGAATCGCGCTGTGGGGCGTTTTATTTTCGTTTTTGCTTGGGCTGTTCTGCAGCCTGATTCAATATTATAAAGTACCCGTGCTGCGCCGGATCGTCGGCGTATACATCGAACTTTCACGCAATACGCCGCTGCTGGTTCAGCTGTTTTTTCTGTATTTCGGCCTGCCAAAGCTGGGCGTTGTCATCAGCTCTGAAAGCTGTGCCGTGATCGGGCTGGCGTTTCTGGGCGGCAGCTATATGGCAGAGGCATTTCGCAGCGGACTCGAATCTGTGGAGAAGGGCCAGCTGGAGGCCGGGCTCAGCATTGGGCTGGAGCATTCGCAGATCATCCGCTATGTGGTGCTGCCGCAGGCGCTCTCCGTTTCGGTTCCGGCGCTGTGCGCGAACGTGATTTTTTTGATCAAGGAGACATCAGTGTTCAGCGTGGTGGCTCTGGCAGATTTGATGTATGTTGCGAAGGATTTGATTGGCCTGTACTACAAGACGGATGAGGCGCTGTTTTTGCTCGTGACCTCGTATCTCATCATTCTGCTGCCGATTTCGATTGCCTCTTCGCTTTTGGAAAGGAGGCTGCGCTATGCAGGATTTGGGAATTAGCATTCTGCTCGACGGGCGCAATCTTATCCGATTGCTCGAGGGCCTTTGGGTCACGGTGCGCATTGCGCTGCTTTCCGTGGCGATATCGATGGCGCTGGGCGTTCTGCTCGGCATGGTGATGACGCTGAAAAATCCGATTACGAAGGCACTTTCGCGTGTGTACCTTGAAACGGTGCGCATTATGCCGCAGCTGGTGCTGCTGTTCCTGGTGTATTTCGGCGTGACGAAAACATTTGGAATCCATCTTTCGGGCGAGGTCTCCGCGATCATCGTGTTCGTGTTCTGGGGAACGGCAGAGATGGGCGACCTGGTGCGCGGCGCGCTGATTTCGATCCCGAAGCACCAGTACGAAAGCGGCCGGGCGCTCGGCCTGACCGGCGTGCAGATTTACCGTTACATTATTATCCCGCAAACAATCCGGCGGCTGCTGCCGCTTGCAATCAACCTGGCCACCCGTATGGTCAAAACCACCTCTTTGATCGTGCTGATCGGTGTGGTAGAGGTGCTCAAGGTAGGTCAGCAGATCATAGAGGCAAACCGTTACACGGCGCCCAGCGCGGCTTTGTGGATTTACGGTGCGATTTTCTTCCTGTATTTTCTGGTGTGTTTCCCCATTTCGCGTCTGGCGGGAAGACTGGAAAAAAGATGGCAGGACTAAGAGGAGTGCAACAGATGGAGAAAACAGATGCTTTGCTGGAAATTCGGCATCTTAAAAAGGATTACGGTTCCGCCGATGTGCTGCGGGATGTTTCGCTGACAGTCAGCCGCGGCGAGGTCGTTGTGGTGATCGGGCCCTCCGGCTGCGGCAAAAGCACCCTGCTGCGATGTATCAACGGGCTGGAGCCCATCCAGTCCGGTGAGATTTTGCTCGGCGGGCAGGTGCTGACAGACGGCACCGCCAAGTGGAGCCAGGTACGGCAGAAAATCGGCATGGTATTTCAGAGCTACGAGCTGTTTCCCCATATGACGGTGATGGAAAATGTTTTGCTCGGTCCCCTCAAAGTACAGGGGCGGAAGAGAGAAGAAGCCGAAAAAATGGCGGAAACCTTGTTGGAACGTGTGGGCCTTCTGGAGAAGAAGAGTTCCTTTCCTCGTCAGCTTTCGGGCGGGCAGAAGCAGAGAGTCGCGATTGTGCGCGCTCTGATGATGCAGCCGGAAATCATGCTGTTTGACGAAGTGACGGCGGCCCTCGACCCCGAAATGGTGCGCGAGGTGCTCGACGTGATGCTGGAGCTTGCAAAGGGCGGGATGACCATGGTGATCGTCACGCACGAGATGCAGTTTGCCAGGGCGATCGCCGACCGTGTGATCTTTATGGACGCCGGTGAGATCGTGGAATCCGGGGAGCCGGAAGAGTTCTTTACGAAGCCGAAAACAGAACGGCTTCAGCGTTTTTTAAATATTTTTACTTTTGAGTAACTGGAAAGAGGGATTATTGATGAAAAACAGAATCAAAGCTTTATCGCTCGCACTCGCATTGACATTGTCCGTTGGCCTGCTTGCGGGCTGCTCTTCGAACAACGCGGCCTCCTCCGGCACGGATGCTTCTTCCGCCGCGCAGGGCACCGGCAGCAGCACGGCCCGCTCCGTGGCTGAAATCAAGAAGAGCGGCAAGGTTGTCATCGGCGTATTCAGCGACAAAAACCCCTTCGGCTATGTGGATGCAAACGGCAAGTATCAGGGCTATGACGTTTACTTTGCGGAGCGCATCGCAAAGGATCTGGGCGTTGAGCCGGAATATGTTTCTCTGGAGCCCGCCAGCCGTGTGGAATACCTGAAAACCGGCAAGGTTGACATTGTGCTTGCCAACTTTACTGTAACCAAAGATCGTGCTGAGGCGGTCGATTTTGCACTGCCCTACATGAAGGTCGCTTTGGGCGTTGTCAGCCCCGAAAAGAACCTGATCACCGATGTGAAGCAGCTCGCCGGCAAAAAGCTGATCGTTGCGAAGGGAACGACCGCAGAGACTTACTTTACTGCTAACCATCCCGAGATCAATCTGGTGAAGTTTGACCAGTATACCGAAACCTATAACGCCCTGCTCGACGGGCGCGGCGATGCGTTCTCCACCGACAATACGGAGGTTCTGGCCTGGGCGCTGCAGAATCCCGGCTTTAAGGTTGGCATTGAGAGTCTCGGCGACGTCGACACCATTGCTCCTGCCGTACAGAAGGGCAACAAGGAGCTGCTCGACTGGCTGAATGAGGAAATCAAGACGCTGGGCAAAGAGAACTTCTTCCACAAGGACTTTGAAGAGACCCTGAAGCCCGTTTACGGCGATGCGGTTGCTCCTGAGAACCTGGTGGTTGAGGGCGGAGAAGTGAAATAAGCTTCTATTCTAAACAAATAGTTCAGGTGACCTGCGGCGAAGTGTTTCTTCGGCGCAGGTTCTTTTTATCCTGCTTTTGCCGGCGCAGATTCAATTCGCCGGGCGAAGCCAGCCCTGCGCGGGTGGGATCGATTGGCGGAAAATACATCATAATTGCTTATGAATCAAAGAACGTCAGATTTGAGGATGTACCTGAAAACACATAAAAGCTTAAAAAAGCCAGATTATATGATTCTAAAACACTAAAATGAAAGGAATTTGACAAGAAAGTGGAGTGGGAACCTTGATTCATCAAGAATACAATAATAATCAATTTTTGCTGATGATAAGGGGATAGACGAATATAAGACGCGCCGAGATTGGAATGAAAAAGCTTCTGTGCTAAAATAGGCGGGTGTTAGTAACATCTGTCGCGGGCACGGCCCGCTGGGAAAAAGGGGAGTTTTTATGGATAAATTCAGATCCTGGACAGGAACGTTCCTGCTGGCCATATTGGCGGGGATCAGCATCGGTATCGGCTGTGTGATATATATGACACAGGAAAATGCGGTGATAGGGTCCTTTCTGTTTTCGGTTGGGTTGATGACGGTTTTGGTATTCCGGTGGAATCTGTTTACCGGGAAAATGGCGTATATTTCATACCGCGATCCGCAGAAGGTGCTCTGGCTGATTTTGATCTGGCTTGGGAACCTGCTGGGAACCTTTTTGTTGAGTGTGGTCATGTCCGTCACGCGCCAGGGGGCGAAGCTGCACGAAAAGGCGGTGCATCTGGCGGAGATCAAGCTGGGCGACAATCTGCTCAGCCTGTTTATCCTGGGAATTTTCTGCGGCCTTTTGATGTATGTGGCGGTGGAGGGCTACCGCAGCAATCCGCACCCCGTGGGAAAATACCTGGGGATCATTTTCAGCGTGATGGTCTTTATCCTCAGCGGCTTTGAGCACTGCGTCGCCGATATGTTCTATTTTTGGATGGCTGGCGTGCTGGGGGATGGACTTCTCAGCCTGGTGGTGATCACGCTTGGCAATGTGGTCGGCGGGGCCGGCTGCGCCGCGCTGCACCGTTTGAGCGGCCGGCTGATTGAAGAGCCGGAGCCGGCCAAGGCGGAATAGCCGCCCCTTGCATTTGCGGGAGCAAACTGCTATACTCAATTTAACAAAATTTTCCACCGGGTAAGCACCTCCGGTGGAAAAAATGAAAAGCCATGCGTTTTCAGAGTGTTGCCATAAGAATACAAGTCAGGGTACCGAGCATAAAACTCTGGTACCCTGAAATATTCTTACGATAAAAAACACTGGTGTTCGCGCACGGCTTTTTTCATAACAAGAATTAGCGGTCTCTCGCCGCTGTTGACGAGGGAGCCAAGTGTTTGACCAGGAGAGGAGAGAGAGTTTATGGATCGCCCGGTATCGCTTTTGGCCGGAGCCCCCGACCATCATCCGGATTTTTCGTATTTTACAGATCAGGAGCTTTCCTTTGCGCAGGCATTTCACCGCTCGATGCCTCAGTATGAGGAAACGCCATTGGTCTCTCTGCGCGGTTTGGCGCAAAGACTGGGAGTCAAAAATATTTTTGTGAAGGATGAATCCAAACGATTTGGATTGAACGCGTTTAAGGGGCTTGGGGCTTCTTTTGCGATCGCCCGGCTTTTGTGGGAGGATTTGGGCTACACCGGCGCGCCGGATTACGCTGTTCTGACAACGCCGGAGGCCAGAGAACGGGCGCGTGATCGCATCTTTGTGACTGCGACCGACGGAAACCATGGCAAAAGCGTGGCGTGGGCAGCTTCTGTGTTTGGCTGCCGGGCCAGAGTATATATGCCGAAGGGCTCAAAGGAAAGCCGCGTACAGGCGATCCGTGCAATCAACGACACGCCGGTTGAGGTTACCGAACTGAATTATGACGACGCGGTGCGTCTTGCGGCGAAGTGGGCCAAAGAGAACGGTCAGACTCTGGTGCAGGATACCGGAACAGCGGAGTACGCGAAAATCCCGCGCGATATCGCGCTGGGGTATACCACCATGGCATCGGAAGCGCTGGAGCAAATGCGGGTTCAGGGTGAAGCAGCACCGACTCACGTGTTCCTGCAGGCGGGCGTCGGCTCTATGGCGGGAGGCGTTCTCGCTTATCTGGAGCAAAAACTGACCGCAAATCCTCCGTATACTGTCATTGTGGAGCCAGATACGGTGGCCTGCATTTTTGAATCGGTGAAAACCGGCGGCGGCAATCCCGTCGCGATCGGCGGGAACCCGGAAACGATCATGGCGGGCCTGAACTGCGGCGAGCCGAATCCGCTCACCTGGCCGGTGCTGCGCGATTTTGCGTCGTGCTATGCCGCCTGCCCCGACTGGGTGACCGAGCTTGGCATGCGCACACTGGCGTATCCGCATAACGGGGACGGGAAGGTGATCTCCGGGGAATCGGGCGCCGTGGGGCTCGGTTTGCTCGTGCATTTGTGCCTTGCTCCAGAAATGCACGCCGAACGTCAGCGCATGGGTCTGGATGAAAATGCGACCGTTTTGCTGTTCAGTACCGAGGGCAACACAGACCCCGAGGCTTACCGCAGAATTGTGGAAGCAGCGGGCAGTAAATAAGAATCATTCTTTGGCGCGGCCTTTTGCGGCCGCGCCATTTTCTGATTTAGAACGTTACTCTGTCGATTTCAGAAAGTTTTTTAACAAATAATCTGCTCCAAGCTTGAAATTTCATCAAAATTTGTGTAAAATATATTGGACAATATCAATTCGATATGCTTGATTGATCCAGAGTCATCTGGAAAACTGATAAAGTGAGGGAGCATCATGTCAAATAGACTGTTTCAGGGAGTTATTCACCAAATGCGCGACGCGATTGACAGAACGATCGGCGTCATTGACGAGACCTCGGTTATTATTGCCTGCAGCGAGCTGGGTCGTATCGGTGAAGTGAACGAAAGCATTACTCCGGACACCATTGCTTCGCCCAATCCCTTTGTGGTAGGAGGATATACCTACAAGTCTTTTGGCAGCCGCCCCCGCCCGGAATACGCTGTATTCGTTTCGGGCAGCGACAGCGAAGCGATGAAGTATGTAAACCTGCTCTCGATTTCGCTGAGCAGCATCAAACAGTATTACGACGAGAAATACGACCGCAGCAATTTCATCAAGAACGTGATTCTCGACAACATACTGCCCGGGGATATTTACCTCAAGGCCCGCGAGCTGCACTTCAATTCGGATGTAAGCCGCGTGTGTATGCTGATTAAGATTTCGAACAAATCCGATATTTCGGCCTACGATGTGATTCAGAACCTGTTCCCCGACAAGAACAAGGATTTCATTATCAACATCAACGAAACGGATATCGCGCTGATCAAAGAGATCCGCACCGGCATTGAGCCGAAGGATCTGGATAAGCTGGCCAGCTCGATTGTAGACACGCTTTCGAGCGAATTCTACACCCACTGCGTTGTGGGTATCGGCACCATTGTTGTCGGCATTAAAGATCTGGCGCGCTCCTTCAAGGAAGCGCAGGTCGCGCTTGAGGTCGGCAAGGTGTTCGATACCGAAAAATCCATCGTCAGCTACGACAATCTGGGCATTGCCCGTTTGATCTATCAGCTGCCCACCACCTTATGTGAAATGTTCCTCAAGGAGGTATTCAAGCGCGGCTCGATCGAATCGCTTGACCATGAGACACTGTTCACGATTCAGCGCTTCTTCGAAAACAATCTGAACGTTTCCGAAACGTCGCGCAAGCTGTTCGTTCACCGCAACACGCTCGTTTATCGCTTGGAAAAAATCAAAAAAATAACCGGGCTGGATCTGCGCGAGTTCGAGGACGCGATTGTGTTTAAGGTAGCTCTGATGGTCAAGAAGTATCTTTCCTCGAATCCGGTAAAATTTTGACGGAAAAGAATAAAAATATTACAGAAAAATTACAAATTTATTCTTTTTGAGAACAATAAATCTTTCGCCCATTGGTATTATGTAAACATACCAATGGGTGTTGATTTTTAGGGAGAAATCGTGCCGTTTTCTGGGGCGTTTTGGTGCGCCCGGCGGCATTTCGCACGGGGAAATTTATTTTTTGGAGCGATGACATTGATAGAATTTATAGATGTTTTTAAAACATACGGGAATGGTACAGAAGCGCTCCGGGGCGTGAATCTGAAAGTGGAAAAAGGCGAATTCGTGTTTATTGTGGGTTCTTCCGGGGCGGGCAAAAGCACCTTTTTAAAGCTGATTACCTGCGAGGAAGCTCCGAACAGCGGCGAGATCATCGTCAACGGCAGAAAGCTTTCTACCGTGAAGAGAAGGGACATCCCCTATGTGCGCCGCACGATGGGAATGGTGTTCCAGGATTTTCGCCTGATCGATAAAATGACGGTGTTTGACAACGTGGCGTTTGCCATGCACGTGGTGGGAGCTTCTCAAAGAGAGATCAAAAAGCGTGTGCCGTACATATTGAACCTTGTGGGGCTGAAAGAAAAAATCAATTGCCGCCCGAAAGAGCTCTCCGGTGGAGAGCAGCAGAGGGTGGGACTTGCGCGCGCGCTGGTGAACAACCCCAGCATGATTATTGCGGACGAGCCTACCGGCAACATTGACCCGGCCCTTTCGTTTGAAATCGTGGGCCTTTTAAGTGAAATCAACCGCAGGGGCACCACCGTGCTGATGGTCACGCACGAACACCGGCTCGTGAAGCATTTCCGCCGCCGCGTGGTGGAAATTCACGATGGGCTGGTTGTGGCCGACAGCTGCAATCTTGCTTTGGAGGTACCCGATGAGAATTAGCAGTGTCAAGTATTTACTGAAGGAGGGCGTCAAGAACGTCTGGGTCAACCGCATGATGGCCTTTGCTTCCATTGGCGTTCTGGTGGCGTGCCTGCTGATGACGGGAGCGGCCACGCTGTTTTCGATGAACCTGAACATGGCCATGCAGACGCTGCAAAACGATAACTCCGTTACCGTGTACATGGCGAATGATCTGCCCACACTCAAATCGGTGCAGGTGGGCGAGGAGATCAAAAAGCTCGACAATGTGGAAGATTGCGAGTTTGTTCCAAAGGGTGAGGCTCTGGAGGCGCTGATGAAGTCCATGGGCGACGACGGCAGCGTGTTCAGCAGCCTTTTAGGCGATGACAATCCCCTGAACGATGTGTTCAAGGTAAAGATGAAAGATCTTTCCCAGTATCAGGAAACCGCAAAGAAGATCAGCTCGCTGGAAGGGGTCTATAAGGTCCGCGATTATTCCGATGTGGCTGCAAAGCTGACAAGCCTTGACCGTCTTGTGACAACGGCCGGCTTCTGGATTGTGCTGATCCTGAGCCTGGTTTCGGTGTTCATCCTTTCCAACACCATTCGGATTACGATGTTCTCGCGCCGATTGGAGATCAGCGTGATGAAATCCGTGGGTGCGACGAACAGCTTCGTTCGAGTGCCGTTCGTTGTGGAAGGAATTCTGATCGGCCTGTTTTCGGGCCTTTTGGCCAGCGGCCTGCTGGCGCTGATCTACGATAAAACCCTGAAAACCATTACGGGCATTGTCCCCTTTTTCCAGCCACTGCCGCTCGGGAATGTGATGGGACAGATCGTATTGTTGTTTATTGCCGCGGGCGCCCTGTTCGGCGCGCTGGGCGGCGGTATTTCCATCGGTAAATATCTGAAGGGAGGAAATTCCATTGGCTGGTAAAGGCAAGCGTTCGATTCTGGCACTTGCGCTGGCGGTGATTGTCGTTTTTTCATGTGTTCCGCCGGGGGTGCAGGCCAGCTCCACGATCAATCAGCTGCAGCAAAAGCAGAGCCAGCTGAAAAAGCAGCAGGAGGCTACTGCGGCCAAGCTCAAACAGCTGAAGGCAGACAAGGCCAAGCAGCAGGAGTATAAGAACACGCTGGATACTCAGGTGCAGACCGTGCAGAGCCAGATCGACACGCTGAACGATCAGGTGGCCGCGCTGGATGCGGACATCAAAGAGAAAGAATCGCAGATTGCGGAAAAGCAGAAGAGCATCGACGCCAACATTGAGCAGCTCAAGCAGCGCGTGCGCGCCATTTATCTGCTGGGGGAATCCTCTCAGCTTGAAATGATCCTCGGTGCGCAGGATGTGATGGATTTTCTCGATAAAACCGAGCTGGTGCGCTCCATTTCGCAGCATGACCAGCAGGTGATTCAGACGCTGAAAACCGATATGGCCTCTATCAAAACGCAGAAAGAGCAGATCGAGCAGAACCGGCAGAGCGTGGCGCAGGCCAAAAAGGAACTGGATACCAAAAACTCGGAACTCTCGGGCCTGCTGGCGGAAAGTTCGCGTGTTTTGACAGAGATTTCGGCCAATGTGGTCAGCACCAATTCGGAAAATAACCGCCTGGCTGCCGAACGCAAAAAGGTGGATGCCGAGGTCGACCAGTGGTACAAGGATTATTACGCCAGCATTAAGGACAATAATAAGGACAATCAGGCCAGCGGCGGCTACGTCAGCAAGGGGCAGTTTACCTGGCCGCTTCCAGGTTATACTAAGATCACTGCCTACTGGGGCGATAACCGCGGGCACAAAGGTATCGACATCGCCGGCTCCGGCGTTTACGGCAAGCCGATCGTTGCGGCGGATAACGGCAAGGTCATCCTTGCGGTTCAAAGCGGCTGGGGCGGCGGCTACGGCCTTTGCGCGTACATCGACCACGGCGGCGGATATTCCACCCGCTACGGACATATGAGCAAAATCATTGTAAAGACCGGCGACGTGGTCAAAAAGGGACAGACCATCGGTTATGTGGGCAGCACCGGCGATTCCACCGGGCCGCATCTGCATTTTGAGGTCCGTGTGAACGGTGTTGCGCAGAACCCGATGAAATGGTTCAGCTAAACGAAAACAGGCGGTTGATTTCTTCCCCAGCCTTCGGCCGGGGAAGAAATCGCTGTTTCCACGCCAAAGGCGGGGGACGGAATCGCCGTTTTTAGGGAAGATCACGTTGAAAGCGATTGGACGATAACAAAAAGATAGAGGGAAGCATATGAGCAAAAAAGTGTCGCTCGGCGCGGCAGCAGCGATGTCTTTGGTGGCAGCCGCCATTACGGTTTCTCTGACGTATACCTTTGCGATGGGGCGCTTTAATGAAAAAGTGGCCGATGTGAACGAACGCCAGGCCATGTATACAAAGCTGAGTGAAATCGACCAGAAGGTACGGCAGGATTATATCGGAAAAATTGGGGAAACTGAGCTGAACGACGGTATCGCAGCCGGTTATATGGCCGGGCTGGGCGATTCCGGTGCGAAATATCTTTCCGCGGAAAAATATAAGAACTATCTCAGCTCCACCTCTAAAAAGGCGGTGGGCGTCGGTATCCGCACCATTCAGGACGCCGACGGAAACATGGAAGTCATTGAAGTGCTGCCCAACTCGCCAGCCAGCAAGGCCGGCCTGCAAAAGGGCGATGTGATTCTTTCGCTCGACGGTAAAGAGGTGATCCGCCTTAGCTACGGCGAGGCCGTAAACAAGCTCGACGGCACCGTGGGCACTACGGTAAAACTCGGCCTGCTGCGCAAGACGACGGCAGACGGCAAAACCACGACCAACAAGATGGATGTGACCGTCACCCGCGCTGAATACCAGCGTGTAACGGTCTCTTCGTCCGTCATCAACGGCAACGTCGGCTATATTGCGATCTCGGAATTCCAGAGTTCTACAAAGGATCAGTTTGTTTCGGCGATCAACACCCTTACCGAGAAAAAGGTGGCGGGCCTTGTGATCGACCTGCGCAACAATTCCGGCGGCAGCGAAGAGGTGATGGCCTCCGTGCTCGACGAGTTCCTGCCGGCAGTGAGCCTGGTGAGCTATGCGGACAGAAACGGCAAGATCACGGTGGAGTACAGCTCGAAATCCGGCGAGATCAACCTGCCGATCAGCGTGGTGGTAGGCTCCAGCACGTATGGCGCGGCGGAAATTTTTGCTGCGGATATCAAGGACTATAAAAAGGGAAAACTGATTGGTGAAAAAACCGCGGGCCACGGCACCAAGGAGGACATGATCCCCTTGTCGGATGGTTCGGCAATTCAGCTTTCCGTTGGCAATTATACCCGCATTGACGGAAAGACCTTCAACGGTGTCGGCGTGGATGTCGACATGGCGATTGAGATGACCCAGGAGCAGAAGGATCTGCTGCTGCGCCGCTCGCTCACCACGCTGGAGGACCCGCAGATTCAGGCGGCTGTTACCGCTTTGGTGACGCAGGGCGCAGACGTGCAGCAGATTCCGGGCACCGACAGCGGCAACCTGGAAGACGGTGCTTCCAGCGCAGCGTCCGCCTCACCGTCTTCCGCGGCGGCCTCCAAATAGGCGTTGACAGACGCATACTTGTTCACTATAATAGATGTATTGCGAAGTATAGTCAGACAAAGCATGACGATTCTTCCCTCGCGGGGGAAGAATCGAGCCCTTTTTATGTTGTATGGCTATAGATTCACTCTGAAAAAGGTGGTAAACAGCTGATGGCAAAGCAGGTCATTTTAACCCAGGAGGGACTTGAAGCCCTCGAGCAGGAGTTGGAATATTTAAAATCGGTAAAACGAAAAGAAGTTGCCGAAAAAATCAAGGTAGCTTTGTCTTTCGGAGATTTGTCCGAAAACAGCGAATATGATGAAGCGAAAAACGATCAGGCGATCATGGAAGCGCGCATTGCCGACATTGAGGTGATGCTCAAAAACGTGGTCGTGATCGATGAAGATGAGCTGGGCAACGAAAATATCCACATTGGCTCCAAGGTGGAGGTTCGTGTCACTCCTGAGGGAAGAGACTCATCGATCAAGGAATATAAAATTGTCGGTTCCAACGAAGCGAATCCCTTGCAGGGAAAAATTTCGGATGAATCCGCGGTCGGCAAGGCCCTACTGGGCCACGGCGTGGGCGACAAGGTTGAGGTGGAGGTTCCGGCCGGAATCATCCATTACGAGATTCTTGCGATTTCGAAATAACGGATTCCGAAAAGAACGAAACGGCGCGGGGCGGGAGTGAAAATTTTCACCCTGCCCCGTTTTTGCACAAGAATGTGAATCTGCGATCACAAAGTGAAACACCGTTGTGTTTGCGGCTTTATGGAACGCGGGTTTATATCAGAAGACCGCCGTGCGGCGGAGGAATACAGAAAACAGGGAGAGTAGAATAGTGATGAGCGATAAGACAAAGGAGCCTGTGGAGCAGGAGCAGCAGGACATCAGCGAGCTGCTTCAGATTCGCCGGGACAAGCTGACTGCACTGCAGCAGGCGGGCAAGGACCCGTTTGAAATTACGGTCTGCGACCGCAACGCGTTCGCGCAGGATATTCGCGACCGGTTCGAAGAGATTGAGGGCCAGGATGTTGTGATTGCCGGCCGCATCATGAGCTGGCGCGACATGGGCAAGGCCAGCTTTATGGATATTCAGGACCGCACGGGCAGAATCCAGGTCTACCTGAAAATAGACGACATTGGTGAGGAAGCTTATCATGGCCTGCAGAACTGGGACATTGGCGACCTTGCGAGCGTTTCCGGCTTTGTGTTCCGCACCCGCAGAGGCGAAATTTCCGTCCATGCGAAGAGTATCACGCTGTTGGGAAAATCCCTGCTGCCGCTGCCGGATAAATTCCACGGCCTGAAAGATACCGACCTGCGGTACCGCCAGCGCTATGTGGATTTGATCGTAAATCCCGAGGTGAAGAGCACCTTTGAAAAGCGCAGCCGCATTATCGCGACCATCCGCCGCATTCTGGACGAACGCGGCTACGTGGAGGTGGAGACCCCCGTTCTGAACCTGATCCCCGGAGGCGCGGCGGCCCGCCCGTTCATCACTCACCACAACACGCTCGACCTCGATTTGTACCTGCGCATTGCGCCGGAGCTGTATTTGAAGCGCCTGATCGTCGGCGGGATGGAAAAGGTATACGAGATTGGCCGTCTGTTCCGAAATGAGGGAATGGACGTAAAGCACAACCCCGAGTTCACAACCATCGAGCTGTATGAGGCGTATACCGATTACCACGGCATGATGGATTTGACTGAGCACCTCATCAACGCCTGCGCCAAAGAGGTGTGCGGCACGGAGGAGATCACCTATCAGGGTGAGGAAGTCAGCCTGAAGCTGCCGTTCTGCCGCATGACGATGAACGACGCGATCAAGCAGTACACCGGCGTGGATTTCCTGTCGTTCAAGGGCGATACGGCCCGCGCGCTGGAAGAGGCGAAGAAGTTCCACTTTGAAACAAAGGCCACCGACTCCTGGGGCGATATTATGAATCTGTTCTTTGAGGAGAAGGTAGAGGGCGAGCTGGTACAGCCGACCTTCATTTACGATTACCCGGTAGAGGTTTCTCCGCTGACAAAGCGCAAGAAGGATGTGCCGGAGCTGGTGGAACGCTTTGAGCTGTTCGCCACCCGCCGCGAATTCGCAAATGCGTATTCCGAGCTGAACGACCCGGTTGATCAGCGCGAACGCTTTATGCGCCAGATGCAGCTCAGAGAGGCCGGCGATGAAGAGGCGAATATGATCGATGAGGATTTCCTCACCGCTCTGGAATACGGTATGCCCCCCACGGGCGGTATGGGCATGGGCATCGACCGCCTAGTGATGCTTTTGACTGACAGCGCGTCGATCCGCGACGTGCTTTTGTTCCCCACTATGAAACCCAGGGAGTGAGATTCACTTGGCAAGGGACCGGTATCTGTGGAACGCGGGGGAAGAGACCATCCACCAGGACGGTGAGACGGCATATCCCCAAACCCCCAAGGGAAAATGGGAGGATTTTTGGTACTACCATAAATTTCACCTGCTGATCGGGCTGATCGTCATCGCTCTGATTTATAGCTTTGTGTACGAGCTGACGACAAAGGAAGAGCCGGATTACCAGATCGGTGTTCTGACGGAAACCAAGTTTTCGGACGAGGCCGCCGCCGTGCTGGAGCAAAAGATTGCCCAGTACGGGGAGGATCTGAACGGGGATGGCCGCGTGATCGTGCGCGTGAATCCCTATTTCATCGTCATGGAAGAGGGGAAGGAAGTCAGCGATCCTTCTTTGCAGATGGCGAGTGTGGCCAAGTTCCTGTCGGATTTGGAAACAGGCGATAGCATGATCTTTCTGACAGATGACACGAGCTTTCAGGGGCACCAGAAATCCCGGGAGATGTTCTCGAATCTGGACGGTACTGTACCGGAAGTCGGAGCGGGGCAGAACGAGACCGCCATGCGGCTGCCCTGGAAGGACGCAAAGCCGTTGTCCTCTCTTGTCACCGAAGCGGATTTGAGTATGCTGGACGTTGACAGCCGCCAAAAGGTGATGCAGCAGCTCGATGGGCTGGGCATTTCCCTGCGGGTCTTCAGCGGAACTCCCCTGGAGCAGAATCCGGAGAAGGAATCCTATTACACTGCCAGCCGTACTTTGTTCGACCGGCTGGTGTATGGAAAATAAATTTAGAGTTCTTTCAGTAAAGAACCGTTTCGTTTCTCCGCCGCAGGCGAGGAGACGGAACGACTGTCATTTGCTGATGGATGGAAGATTCATAATCAGGCACTTTTAGGAGGGAAAACACGATGAGAAGCGATTTAATGAAAGAAGGCGCCGCACGTGCCCCGCACCGCTCTTTGCTGTATGCGCTGGGACTGACGGAAAACGAAATGAAACGCCCCTTTATTGCAGTGGTCAATTCCGCCAGCGATTACATTCCGGGCCATCGTCATCTAAAGGACATCAGTGAGGCAGTCAAGGCCGGAATTCGCAACGCGGGCGGTGTTCCGTTTGAGTTTAACACCATCGGCGTCTGCGACGGGCTTTCCATGAACCACAAGGGCATGAAATATTCTCTGTGCTCCCGAGAGCTGATCGCCGACTCCATTGAAGTGATGCTCACCGCGCATCCGCTGGATGCCGTCGTGTTTATCCCCAACTGCGACAAGGTGGTGCCCGGCATGCTGCTGGCTGCCTGCCGCCTGAACCTGCCCAGCATCTTTGTCAGCGGCGGCCCCATGCTGCCGGGCCTGCACAACGGCGTCCGCTTCGGCCTTTCTGAAATGTTTGAGGCCGTGGGCAGCTTTGCCGCCGGCAAGATTGATGAAGCCGAGCTGACTGCGCTGGAAAAATCCGCGTGCCCCACCTGCGGTTCGTGTTCCGGCATGTACACGGCGAACTCCATGAACTGTCTTACTGAGGCGATCGGTCTGGCCCTGCCCGGCAACGGCAGCATCCCGGCCGTGATGTCCGACCGCATTCAGCTGGCGAAAACCGCCGGTGAGCGCATTCTGGAGCTGTACCATGAAGACTTGCGCCCGAGCGACATCCTGACGGAAAAATCCTTTGAGAACGCCCTTCGCTCCGAAATGGCGCTCGGCTGCTCCACCAACTCGGTGCTGCACCTGACCGCCATCGCCTATGAGCGCGGCGTTAAGCTCGATATTACCGATATTGACCGCATCAGCCGCGACACTCCGCAGCTGTGCAAGCTGAACCCGGCCAGCCAGGTGTTTATCACCGACCTGAATCAGGTAGGCGGCATCCCCGCCGTGATGAAGGAGCTGGCGCGCGGCGGCAAGCTCAATACCGACTGCAAGACCGTTCTCGGTACCGTAGAGGATCGCATCAGCGCCGCACCCGACGCGGACGGTGAGATCATCCGTAAGCTGGAAGACCCGTTCCGCAAGGACGGCGGCATCGCCGTGCTGCAGGGCAACATCGCTCCCGACGGCGCGGTGGTCAAGCAGGGTGCGGTTGCTCCCGAAATGATGCAGCACACCGGCCCGGCACGCTGCTTTGACTGCGAAGAGGACGCCTCGGAAGCGATCCTCTCCGGCAAGATCAACGCGGGCGACGTTGTCGTAATCCGCTATGAGGGCCCGAAGGGTGGCCCCGGCATGCGCGAGATGCTGACCCCCACCTCTGCCCTGACGGGGATGGGTCTGGGCTCCAGTGTGGCGCTCATCACCGACGGGCGCTTCTCCGGCGCAACGCGCGGCGCGGCAGTCGGCCATGTTTCCCCTGAAGCCGCTGTGGGCGGCCCCATCGCGCTGATCCGCGAGGGAGATATCGTCGATGTGGATATTACAAACCGCGTGCTGAACCTGCATGTGGATGCTGCGGAGCTGGAAAGACGCCGCAAGCAGTGGAAGGCGCCCGAGAAGGAGCTTTCCGGGTACATTAAGCGCTATGCGCAGCACGTGACCTCCGGTTCACGCGGCGCGGTATTTGAAAAATAAAAGATAAAATAAAAGGAAGATCGTTTCCCCGCGCAGAGGAAACAGTCTTCCTTTTTTATGATTCAAGAAAGAGGTGGAAAAATGCCGCAGATTCAAAAAATGGTTCAGCATGGGGAGGGTGGGTACGCAATGTATCGGGTTCCCGGGCTGATTGTGACGAAAAGAGGCACGCTGCTTGTCTATTACGAGGGACGGCAGGAGGATTTGCAGCGGCGAACCCTGTTGTGCAGAAGAAGTGAGGATGGCGGAAAAACGTTTGCCCCTCAGCAGATTTTAAAGGACAGCGAGAATAGCCGAATGGTACATAATCCGCTGATGCTGACCGCTCCGGATGGAAGAATCTTATTCTTCTGGATGGAGGATTATAAGCGTCTTTTTGTTCAGGAAAGCTTTGATGATGGAAAAAGCTTTGGATCTTACCGGGAACTCACTTGCCTGGTAGAGCAGTGGAAGCCGGAGTACCCGTGGAATGTATTTGCGGTGGCGCCTGGCCATGCAATTTGTACCCAAAACGGGCAGCTTGTGGTACCTCTGTGGATGAGCCGGGGGGTCAACGCGCACCGCCCCGCATGCTTTGCCTGCCTGTACAGCGATAATAACGGTCTTATCTGGCAAAGGGGAGACATGGTAGACGGCTCACCGGAGATCACCGACCCCACGGAGGCCAGTGTGACAGAATGCTCTGACGGGACCCTGCTGGCGACAATGCGCCATGGAACCCTCGGTGTGCGGCAGCGCGCGTTTGTACGCGGTACAGCAGACTGCTGGCAAAAAGCGCAGCTGAACCCCGGCCTTCCCGACCCGGTCTGCGCCGGGGCGCTGGCACGTCTGGAGGATGGCAGACTGCTGTTTTCCAACTGCGCTTATGGGGATGCTCCGGCCGTTGAACTGGAAAAGTCCGGGGATACCATCCGATGGAGCCGCGACGCTCGGCAAAATCTGACGCTGCGATTCAGCGAAGACGACGGTGTAACCTGGTCTGGCGGCGTGCTGATCGAACAGCAGGCGGGCTATTCCGATCTGGCGGTATCTGTGGATCAGCAAATGATATTTTGCTTTTTTGAGAGCGGGTGGATTGACGGCGACTGTATTTATAATGAATCCCTGGCCCTGGCGCGAATTGCGGTTGAGGAGCTGAATTAGCCGATTTATAGTGCATAACAAAAGGGCTGTTATTCAAAGTGATTTGTTCACGGCGAAGAACGGCCTTTTTTTGTTTCGTTCGATTGCTGTAAGGATGATTTCAGATATTTCTTCCGGGGCGGGCCGCTCTTCCATCTGGAGCCATTCGGACAGGATGTTCCAAAGTGCGCCCGCACTGGCCAGCAGAGCAATTTTCTTTTCCAATGGGGTTTGATAAATGCCCTGATCACCGCGCACCATGTCGTGAATAACAGGCAGGATCAGGTTGAATTGCTCCAGCAGATAATAAAGAAGATGATTTTTTTGCAGCAGTCTTAAAAAATCAATATGCTTCTCGCAAAAGGTAAAAAAGATTTCGATGATCTCTTTCAGCGAATAAGAGGTGCTTTTGTCAAAACAAGAGACATATTCGTTGGAGATAGTCAAAAAGTATTGCTCCAGCAATTCTTCCTTTGAATTGAAAATACGGTAAAATGTCCTTCTGGATAATTGCGCGTGTTCGGCGATTTCGGTTACGGTGATTTCGCTGTATTCCTTTTTGCTCATTAAGTCTAATAAAGATTGAATCAGCCACTGCCGGGATTGCTCGGCAATGGGATTTTTCAGTGGGTTCATGACTTTCTCCCCTTTCCTTGTCACACTTTTTGAAACATGTAGCACTTGTGCCGAAACGATTGACGTTGGTGCTTGAAATCATTATACTGAAAACAAACAAGTGTCGCAAGCGTGACAGTTAAGAAGGGGGACGATAACTTGTTTACCATAAATGCGATCGTCTGGTTGTTTCCGGTCCTGTTTATGCTGCACGATTTTGAGGAAATTATTGTTGTGGAGGCCTGGAAAAATCGCTATCAGGCACAGCGGATAGCGGCAAAAATGAAAAAGCCACCCTTTGAGGATTTAAGGAGCACCGCGTCCTTTTCGATTGCCGTTGCAATCGAGTTCATCGTGATTTGCGCAATTTCTTTGCTGTCTGTCCTGATGAACTGGTACCTGCTGTGGTATGGTCTGTTTTTCGGCTTTACTGTGCATTTACTTGTGCATGGCGTTTTATGCCTGCGTTTTCGGCATTATGTACCCGGCATTGTGACATCAATTCCGTTTTTTCCGATTTGCGTTTATTTGCTGTATGTGTCGAGCACACTTTTTCCGTTCACCGGAATGGAAATTTCCCTTTTCTGTGTACTGGGCGTGGTTGCGATGTTGCTGATAGTGATTGGCCTGCACCGGGCGATGGGGGCTTTCGAAAGGCTGGTAACGGCGTTTGCCAGAGAACGATAGTGATTTCAAAAGACTGCCCTCTGCCAAAAGGGAAGCAGGATTTTGCGAAAAAGGAAGTGTTTTCAACCATTTGTTAACAAGCGGTTGAAAGCACTTTCCTTTCTACTGATTGTAGATGTTTGGATTGTGTGTTTAGAGGATGAGCTCCAGGAGCATTCGGTTTAAACGACAGTAACCTTTCCAAATTGAACAGGACGGCTCAAACGCCCCAGTCGGATTCGGGATTCTCCGTCACGGTAATTCTCCCACATGTTGGCCGTGTGAATCTGCGAATTCTCATACGTTTTAAAATAATACTCGCAGGTTTTGGTGTTCAAAAATACCGTGTACCGCGTGTAATCAAATGTCTCGCGGTTGCTGATCACCGCGCCCTTCGGGATGGATACGCTCTCCATCACATGGAAGCAGGACATTACCGTTTCTTCCTTGGTCTGTGGGACGGGCAGGTGTGTTTTCAGGTAGGCCGCGCGCGCAAAGCGCTCGGGGGAGGTGTATCCGCCGGGTAAAAGCGAGGTTCCCGCCCCCTGGCCGAACGGCTTTAGCGTGAGGTTCCCCCACTGGTTCTCCGTCGCCTGCCGGGGCGATACCTGCGCGTAGGTTTTTAAATTCGTCATGTGCCACGGGAATTCCGGGCTGTTTGCCATCACACCGATGGGGTTTGGGTATACCCGTGTGCCCTGCTCTGTGCGCTCGACGACAACGCTTTTTCCGCTGCGGTCTGTGGCGATCCAGTGAAGCGGGGCAGCCGTATTTGTCACCGGGTCCGGCACGCCGATGATCGAAACCTGTGAAACCAGTTTTTCCACATCCTCCACAGAGGTGCAGTTTGCCAGCATGTAATGTAGAAAGTCCATCGAGGCCACAGGCATTTTCCCCGGCATCGGTTTTGTTTCGTATGCAGCGTACCCGGCAAAATACAGAGAAGCTGCGGCGAAGCCCTTTTCATTCACGCCGTCATAAAAAGCCATCAAGGGGCCATCCTCCTGCCCTACGCCAATGATGGCATACAGATTGTGCATTCTCTGAGCGCCACAGGCGCCGTTCCACACATAATTTCGCGGCAGCACATATAGCTCCGGCTCAATATCGTAAGAAAAATCCATGGTTCGTCCAAAAAAGTTTTCTCCCTGCGCATTCAGCAGTGTGATCGATGTACACATATCGGCTTTCCATCCTCTCGTCAATTAGATAAAAATCACAGTCTGCAAATGGCAGGCTGCTGGATTGAGTTTTTTTAGTAACTGTGGGTTCCCTGATGCCATTATAATCCGCGGGCGGAATTTATGTGAAGCCTCATCCGCCGGCTTTGGTATCCCGGTGATTATTCTGTTCCATCTTTTGCAGGGGATTCCGGTTCTGAAGCCTTTTTCACAGCCCGCTGGTCGCGCAGCCGCTGAAAGAATTCTGTGAGCACTTCGCCGCACTCCTCGCGCAGAACACCGGATACCAGCTGGGGATGGTGGTTGTACGGCAGATCAAACAGATTGACAATGGAGCCGCAGGAACCGGCTTTGGGGTCGCTGGCGCCGAAGATTACCCGGGCAATTCGGGCGTTCAGAATCGCGCCCGTGCACATGGGACATGGCTCTAAGGTGACATAAAGATCGCATTCCCACAGCCGCCAGCCATGAAGCGCGCGGCACGCGGCGTCGATCGCCTCAATCTCCGCATGGCAAAGGGCATTTTTGCAGGCTTCCCGACGGTTCCGGCCCTCCGCAATGATTTCATCCCCCCGCGCAACAACGGCGCCGACGGGGACTTCGCCCTCCAGTGCGGCCTGCCGCGCCAGCTCGAGCGCGCGGCGCATCATTTTTTCATCGCGTTCCAGATTTGTCATGTCAATAGGTCTCCAGAACGTAAACCGCGCTGACCAGCGAAAGCAGAATCAGAGCGACGGCGCCCGGGTTCCACAGCGTGGTGACAAATTTCTGCGAGGTTGACAGCGCGGAGTTGTGGTTATCCAGCCGGAACAAGCTTTTGTTGCGGCGGGACAGAAGAATCAGCGCCCCGACACCCACCAAGGCTGAGCCGATAAAGTAAATGGTGTAAGCGGTGGAGGCGGTCGCCTGATCGGTATAAAACTGAGAAAGCTGGAACAGAACCGAGGTTCCGTTATTGATGAAATGGATCAAAACCGCTACCCACAGGTTGCCGGTTTTGACGACGGCGAATGCCAGCACCAGGCCGCACGGGAACGCGAACACCATCTGAGCGAAATTGCCATGGTAGAGCGCAAACAGAAACGCAGAGCCGAAAATTGCCGCTGTATCGCCAAACTGACGTAGTCCGCTTAAAATTGCGCCGCGGAAGATCAGTTCCTCTGTAAGGGGAGGAATCACCGCCAGCGTCAGGAAAAACAGTATCTGAATGAAGGGATCCTCATTCAGGGGAAGATCGGGTATGTTGCCGCTGTACCCCATGGACTTGAAGAAGGATACCACCATGCTGGAGGGAATGTTCGCGGTGGTGCAGACCCCTACGCCGAACAGAATCATCCAGAAGGCGGCCATGGGCCGAACCGGTTCAAATGGAAGAGCTTGTACGGGTGAAATACGGCGGATTCCCCAATATAGGAGCACCGGCAGCGTGAGGCCGACAAGATATAAAGACGCATAGGACAAAAAGTACAGGATGGGAGGAACCCCCTGAAACGCATCGAGCGGGTAACCCATGAGGCCCAGCTCGCGCAGATAAATTCGTGACAGCAGTGATAAAACCGCCACAAGTGCCTGAATCGCAATTAAAACGATGCAAAGGCGGTTCGCCTCCCAGCGAAGAGCCTTCTTTTCCTGACCGGCGGAGTACCGGCTGAAATCGGTGGGGAAGCCGGTGGCTGGTTGATTCATGCTAACTCTCCTTTAATATGCAAAACACCCCGCGGCGGGGTGAATAGCGGACCCGACGTGAAAACAGTACCCGGGATCGATATCAGTAAAATGATGCTATCATCAATAATCAAACTAATTGATGAAAATTCCACCCGGATTTCTGAGACGACTCAACCACCCAAGGCTTTGCCTTGATTTGCGGTGTGAGGTTGTTAGAACATCCTATGGCCGTTTCTTCTTTCTTAGAGTGAGACAAGATATGATTCCCTCTAAGGTGGATGTTTCAATGTTCTCTCAGCTGACCGAAGCTCCGCTTCGGCGTGCAGTATGAAGTTATTATAACATCCTGTGCCCGCTTCTTCTCTCTTAAAGTAAGTGAAAACGAGATTTTCTCCAAAGTGGATGTTTCAATGCTCTCTCAGCCGCCCGAAGCTTTGCTTCGGCTTGCGGTGTGAGGTTATTATAACATATAAAAAAGCAAATTGGAACCGCAGCGGTGAAATTTGGGGGCGCAGCCGCGGCTGCTATAAACCGTGCCCACAGATGCAAAAGGTGCGGTACGCGGATGACAGCGCGGGGCGTCTCTTATGACTGCTCGATTTCATCCAATAGCGAAAGCGCGCTCACGCGAACGTCGGCACAGGCGTAAATGCCCCGCTGGGCGCGTTCTGCCGCCAGGCGCGCGTGCGTGGCGGCAGATACATATTCGTGGTGCTGCGCAAACTGTCGCGCCAGCATCAGGTGGGCACGGGCTGCAATCGCGTCGCTTTCGTCGTGCAGATCGTAAATGAAATCCCCCACAAGAGAGAGGGCGCGTTCCGCCTGCCCCTGCGCCAGGGCAGTTTTCGCCTGCGTCAGCGTTTCAATGGGGTCGTCCCCCGGAACGAGCTGGCTCATCGGAACAGACAGAACCTTAGATAAATACTCCAGTGTTTTCATGGAGGGGGTCGCCGCGCCGCTTTCGATTTGGCTGAGCATATTGCGTGTAATAAAGTCGCCGACCACCTCGCTCTGCGTCAAGCGCTTGGCAAGGCGGGCTTCCCGTATCTTTCGGCCAAGTTTCTGTGCATCCATCCCAGTCACCTCTGTGCTGCGTACGTAAATTTTATTTACATCAGTATAGCAATCTTTTTACGGTTTTTCAACTGAATATCTCAAAAAATCCGAAAAGGTCTGCTGTGAATAACGGTAAAATTAATTGACACATATTCACCGGAGTGGTATACTAAAAGTAAATTACATTTACGTTGAGGTGAGGAATATGCAGGAGTGGTGGGGAACTCTGGATTTGCTTTCGCAGGTATTATACTGCATTGCCGTGCCGTCGAGCGTTATTTTATTGATCCAGATCGTGATGACGATTGTCGGCTTTGGCCAAAGCGGCCCGGGGATCAATCCGGATGACCTTTCCGGCCTTGACAGCCTTGGGGATTCGGTCGATTTCGATCTGGACATCAGCGGGGATGCGGGGCTGGATTTTGGTGACCCCGGCACGGGGGACGGCGGAAGTCCCAGCGATTTGGGCGCGCTGCACCTGTTTACGCTGGAAGGGATCGTGGCGTTTCTCGCGGTTTTCAGCTGGACGGCAATCCTTGCGTATCAATCCGGCGTAGCAGGGACGCTTTCCGTGTTCATTGGCGCTGTTCTGGGCGCGCTGGCCATGTATGGCGTGGCAAAGATCATTCAGCTGACGGCGCGCCTGGCCTCGAACGGGACGCTGCAAATGCGCAACGCCCTGGGGCAGACGGCGACGGTGTATCTGATGATTCCGGCGCGGGGAGCCGGGCAGGGAAAGGTAAATCTGACGGTGCAGGAGCGTTTTATCGAAGCCTCCGCCATCACGGATGGAGCGGTCAGTTTGCCGAGCGGGGCGTTTGTGCGGGTAGTGGATGTTCGCGCGGACAATGTTCTTGTTGTGGAGCAGGAGGAGGAAGAGCCCTCTGATCCTGCGCAATGACAGGAACAATATGAAAATATAGAAATCGGGAGGTCTTTTTATGGGAATTGAAATTATTGTAGCAATTACGATCATTGTGGTTGTGCTTTTCGCCGCTTTGATCGGTGTGCTCTCACGCTACCGCAAATGCCCGTCCGACAAGGTTCTGGTCATTTACGGAAAGGTTGGGAACGACACTTCGGGGCAGATGCGGTCCGCGAAATGTATTCACGGCGGCGCGGCTTTCATCATCCCCATTATTCAGGCGTACCAGTATATGGATTTGACGCCGATCTCCATTAATGTTGACCTGAAGAACGCTCTGTCCAAGCAGAACATCCGGGTGGATGTGCCTTCGCGCTTTACCGTCGGCATTTCCACAGAGCCGGGGATCATGCAAAACGCGGCGGAGCGGCTTTTGGGACTGAAGCTGGTGGAGATTCAGGAGCTGGCGAAGGATATTATTTTCGGTCAGCTGCGTCTGATCATCGCGACAATGGACATAGAAGAGATCAATACCGACCGCGACAAGTTTTTGCTTGCGGTGTCGAATAATGTAGAGATCGAGCTGAAGAAAATCGGCCTGCGGCTCATCAACGTGAACGTGACGGATATCAACGATGAATCCGGCTATATTGATGCGCTGGGCAAGGAAGCGGCAGCCAAAGCCATTAACGACGCGAAAAAGAGCGTGGCGGAAAAGAATCGCGACGGTGAAATCGGCCATGCAAACGCCCTCAAGGATCAGCGTATTCAGGTGGCTGCAGCGGACGCCACTGCCATTCAGGGTGAAAACGACGCAAAAATAGAGGTTGCCCAATCGGATGCAAACCGGCGCGAAAAGGAAGCCGAGGCACTGCGCCAGGCAACGGCTGCGGAAAAGGTGCAGGCGGCTATGGCGCTGCAGGAGGCTTACGGTGCGCAGCAGCGCGCGGAGCAGCAGCGCGCCGAGCTGGTTCGGGCTTCTCAGCAGGCGGATATCGTCGTAAAGGCCGAAATCGACAAGCAGCAGAAGGAAATTGCGGCCGAAGCAGAGGCAGAGGTAACCCGCCGTAAGGCCAGAGGTGAGGCGGACGCCATCTATGCCAGAATGGAGGCGCAGGCAAGAGGCGTTGAGGAAATCCTGACCAAACAGGCAGCCGGTATGCAGCAGCTTGTCAGTGCGGCAGGCGGTGATCCGGATGCGGCGGTCAAGTTTATCATCGCCGACAAGCTGGAGCAGCTGGTGCAGCTTCAGGTGGACGCCATCAAGAATATCAAGATCGACAAGGTCACCGTATGGGACAGCATGGGCGGAGAAAACGGCTCCCCGACCACGGCCAATTTTCTCTCCGGTATGCTGAAATCCATTCCGCCGATGAACGAACTGTTCCAGCAGGCGGGTATGACATTGCCGAACTTCCTCGGCACAGATTCTACGCCGGCTGGTGAAGCCGCTCCGGCTGCCCCGGAAGAAAAACAGGAAGAAATGACGACCACCCCCTCATAATAGAGAATGTTAAAATATGGCCGGGGCTCAAAAGCCCCGGCCTATTGTATGAAACCCTCCTGTCGCGGACACAAGCTGCGATGGGAGGGTTTTCTACGTGCCGATAAAGATGCGACACACCCCGCTGGTGGAATATGCGTTGCGCGCGCAGGTTCGGCCTGTCGTGAGTGTAACACACGAGCGGTCAGGAGGAGCGCGCACAAGTGAAATTTGGAAGGTGACACGCTGTGCGATCGCTGCTGTGAATATAAAAAAGACCGCCGGGTTCTTGCCAAGATTGGGGTACCGGCAAGAGGCCCGGCGATCCGGCTGCGGGATCAGTCTGCACGCGTCAGCATCCAGTTTAGCCGCGCGGCGGTTAAAACAAGGGGAGTGGCAGCTGACGTACCGCAGGGTAATCGGTTATTTTTTCTCGTTCATGGAATCCAGAATCGCATCCACCAGAGTATCCAGCTCCACTTCCTTATCCTCGCCAAGGGCAGATGCCATGCTGACGCGCTCGTTGAGCACGGTCATATCCTTCATTTCTTCCGTGAGGAACTTCTGCATCAGATCGCCGGACTTGCAGGCCCAGGAGCCGTTTTCAACAATGGCGACGGTGCGCTTCTGCACGTTCAGAGCCTTCATATCCAGCAGGTAGTTGTGCATGGCAGGGTAAATACCCAGGTTATAGGTGACGGAGGCCAGCACCAGATGGCTGTATTTAAAGGTTTCAGAAATCAGCTGAGACACGTTGGTAGAAGAAACGTCGTACAGCGCGACGTTTGTCATACCCTTATCGCAAAGCCTTGCGGCCAGCGCCTGCGCGGCGGATTCGGTGTTGCCGTACATGGAGGCATAGACGACCAGAATGCCTTTCTCTTCCGGCTCATAGCGGCTCCAGGTATCGTATTTCTGAATAAAGTACATCAAATCCTTACGCCACACGGGGCCGTGCAGCGGGCAGATGTATTTGATCTGGTCGAGAATTCCGCCAGCCTTTTTCAACAGCAGCTGAATGTGCGGGCCGTATTTGCCGACGATGTTCGTCAGGTAGCGGCGGGCGTCGTCCAGCCAGTCGCGGTCAAAGTTGACCTCGTCCGCGAAGAGCTTTCCGTCCAGAGTGCCGAAGGTGCCGAACGCATCGGCGGAGAACAGAACGCCATTCGTGGTATCGAACGTGACCATGACCTCGGGCCAGTGCACCATAGGCGCGAATACAAAGGTAACGGTGTGCTTGCCGAAGCTGAAGGTGTCGCCTTCGTTTACCTCGATGATCTTGTGGGAATCCACGTGGAACCCGAACTGACGCATCAGCATGAACGCCTTTTCGTTGCTGATCAGCGTTACATCCGGCCAGCGGAGCAGGATTTCATCGATGGAAGCGGCGTGGTCCGGCTCCAGATGGTTGATGACGAGGTAATCCAGCGGGCGGCCGTTCAGCACATGCTGCGCATTTTCTACCAGCTGACGGCAGGCGGACCAGTCTACTGTATCGAACATCACGGTTTTTTCATCCAGCAGAAGGTACGAATTGTAGGTAACGCCTCTGGGGATGGGATATGCGTTTTCAAACAGGGCGAGCCGGTGATCATTGGCCCCGACCCAGTATAAATCTTCGGTTACATTTCTGACGCAATACATAAATTTTTCCTCCCTCTGACATTATGCCTCAATAAACTGATCCTTCGGCTCGGCGCACTCGGGGCAGACCCAATCCTCCGGCAGGTTCTGGAACAGGGTGCCGGGTGCGATTTCGCTTTCCTCATCGCCCAGCTCCGGCACATACTCGTAGCCGCAGCCGCTGCAGACGTAGCGAGGACCGATGGGTTCGGGTCTTGGCATCTGCGGGCGCTTCATTTTTACCATGGGCGGGGCCGGCTGCTTTTCAGCGGTGCCGAGGGCCTCGGCCAGCAGGGGCAGGATCTCGTTGACATCGCCAACGATGCCGTAGTCGCAGTTTTTGAAAATGGGAGCGTTGGCGTTCTTGTTGATCGCCACAATGATCGAGGCGTCTTTGATGCCCTTCAGGTGCTGAGTCGCGCCTGAAATGCCGCAGGCAATGTACAGGTTGCCGGTGAACTTCTGGCCGGACATGCCGACATAGCGGTTGAGCGGAACATATTTGAGCGTTTCCGCGACCGGGCGGGAAGAACCGACGGCGGCTCCCGCGGCCCTGGCCAGGTTTTCAATCAGCTTCATGTTCTTCTTGTCGCCGATGCCCTTGCCGGCGGAAACAACGCGCTCCGCTCTGGCAATGGGGGTATCCATCGGAATGCCGACTGTAAAGTCGAAGCCGTCCTTTTTCAGGGCTTCCGCCAACGCCTGTACCTGCTCTTTGGAGTCGCCCTCGCGGAACAGTACCTTTTTGCGTACGCCGGTGATGGGAGCGGGCTTCTGCATGCGGCGGTCGGCCCCGCCGGCTTTTTTCGGCGGCTTGCCCAGAATGTGGGACGCGATGACGACGCGCTGAATCTCGTTGGTACCCTCGTAAATAGTGGTGATCTTGGCGTCGCGGTACATCCGCTCCACTTCCATCCCCTTCAGGTAGCCGGTGCCGCCGAAAATCTGGAGCGCGTCGTTTGTGACTTCAAGCGCAATATCGGAGGCATATTGCTTGGCCATGGCCGACTCCATGCCGTAAGGCTCGTGGTTTTCCTTCATTTCTGCGGCGGAGTAGATCAGCAGCCGCGCACAGCGCAGCTTGGTTGCCATATCAGAAAGCTTGAAAGAGATGGCCTGCTGGAAGCCGATGGGCTTGCCGAACTGCACGCGCTCTTTGGCGTAATCCACCGCCTGCTCGAACGCGCCCTGCGCGATGCCAAGCGCCTGAGAGGCGATGCCGATACGGCCGCCGTCAAGCGTGGCCATCGCGATTTTAAAGCCGTCGCCCTCTTTGCCGAGAAGGTTCTCTTTGGGAACCTTTACGTCGTTGAAAATCAGCTCAGCGGTGGAGGAGGAGCGGATGCCCATCTTGTCGTAATGATCGCCGAATTCAAAGCCCTTCCAGCCCTTTTCTACAATGAAGGCCGAAATTCCGTGTGTACCAATGTCGGGGGTGGTCACTGCAAAGACCACGTAAGTATCTGCCTTGGGGGCGTTCGTGATGAAAATCTTGCCGCCGTTGAGCAGGTAATAATCGCCCTTGTCTACGGCGGTGGTTTCCGTTCCGCCGGCATCCGAGCCCGCGTTCGGCTCTGTGAGTCCGAAGGCGCCGAGCTTTTCGCCCTTACATAACGGGATTAAGTACTTTTTCTTCTGAGCCTCGGTACCGAAGGCGAAAATAGGCCATGTGCCTAAAGAGGTATGTGCCGAAAGAATAACTCCGGTTCCGCCGTCTATGCGGGAGAGCTCTTCTACGGCGATGGCATAGCTGATGATATCCAGTCCCAGGCCGCCCCATTCCTTGGGGTAAGGGATGCCCAGCAGTCCCATTTTTCCCAGCTCGGCGACTGCTTCTGCCGGGAATTCATTTTCCTTGTCCAGCAGGAAGGTCAGGGGTTTGACTTTTTCCTCTGCAAAGTTCCGGACCTTCGCCCGGAGTTCCTCGTGCTGCTGTGTGGTCTTGAATAACATATTGCTTCCTCCTTTTGCGACTGTGTATCGTTAGAGTTTTGCTGACGGTAAGAGAGGGAAGGTTCAGCTGCCAAATAAAATATCCTGCAGGGCATGGGAATCCAGCTCGCGGTTGATTGCCTGCTGAATCTGCGCAAGATGGATGTGTGCCTTGCAGATCTCGCCCCCGTGCGCGCGCCGCCACTGGCACTCGTAGCCGGGAGCGGTGCAGGCGCTCACGGTGGCGTCCCGTTCCATTGCACGGATGAGCTGGAACAGCGTGACGCTGCTGAGGTCGGCGTCCAGGGTACAGCCGCCGTCGGCCCCGCGCGCGATTTGAACAAAGCCCGCTTTGTGGAGCTTTTTCAATATTTTATAGGCAAACTGTTGGGGGATCTGCTCATTTGCGGCCAGCTCTGAGGCAGTCAGACGATCGCCGCCTGCCAATGCGCGCAGAATTCGCAGTGCATAGTCGGTCTCTTTTGTGATGAGCAAGGTGCCACCTCCACTTTCTGTCTGCATTCTAGCAAACTGGATAATTTTTGTCAAGATTAATTTAAGGAAAAAGCTGTTTTTGCAGATATCATTCCCCGAAATTTTATCTATTTATTACAAATAAAGCAATATGTGCGTCCTTTCCGGGAAAATGGATCCCCGTATTTCAAGAATATTGGCAGGAATCGGGGTGAGAAAATGGGGATCGGGGGCGGACGCGCACAGCGATTTGCAAAAAATGCCGGCCGGCCCCATTTTGAATGAGACCGGCCGGCATTAGGAAGAACTCAGTGCGGCGGTTCAGCGGAAGATGGAACTTTCCTCACCGCTGTTCCCGCGTTACGGGGTAACAAGCCGGGTTGGGAAGTCGTTGGTATTGTAGGCCATCGTGACAGATGCACCGGAGGCTTTTGTGATTTTTACCATCAGGCGCTGGCCGGAGAATGTCGTTTTGCCGACGTTGCTGAAGGTGTATTGAGATGGATGGTTTCCGGTGCCCGTAAGGGAGACATCTTTGGTCTGTGAACCGATCAGTGTGGCGTTCCCGCCGTTGAGATCTGTCTTATACAGTTCCACGGTTACATTAGAGGCACCCGCAGGCGCGGAGCTCCAAAGGGTGAAGTCCCAGTTTCCGGCAGCATAGGTGCCGTTTAACTCGGGGCTGTACCAATGAGCGGGAGCAGAGGTGATTTCACGGATCGGCTGCCAGCCGGTGAGTCCGCTGTTGGTGGTCTGCAGGTTCTGGCCGCTGGGCGAAGTGCCGCTGACGTTCTGGTTGTACAGATACCAGGTCGCGCTGGGCAGATCGGGAGAGGTGCCGCCGCCGGATTTGGTGAAGGGAATGGAGGCGACGAGCAGAACCTGATTGGAGGAATCCTTCAGCTCAAGCTGGTAGGTGTAGCTTCCGGCCGCGATGTTGTTCAAATCAGCGTTTGCGGTCAGCGTCTGTGCATTGTTTGCCTGAGCGGTAAAGGTGGTGTCCAGAAGAGTGTAATTGGTGCTGCCGATCAGCTTCATTGTCGCGCGGATCGTTTTCCCCGGCAGGGTAGTGTTGACCTTTGCGTCGAAGGTGGCCTGCGTGCCCGTGGTGCTCTTGGTCAGGTAAGCTGCGGCGTTCTGATTCGCCTTGGTAACCTGGCTGAGCCCTACGGTAGGAGTATAATATTCTGTCCACTCTTTTTCCTCAAGGGGCTGCAGGGTTGCGTCGGCAAAGAACTCAAAGGAGTTGCCGCCCCACAGTTCGATATAAGGACGTGCGGAATTGCCATAAGAGGTTTCCGGGTTAACGGCGTAGCTCTGGTCATGTCCCCAGGTCCAGAGTTTCATGCCGGGTGTGGCGTTGGCATTGTCGGCGATGCGCAGGATTCCCTGCTCATTATCGTGGTTGATGACGCCCCACCAGTTGTCGGAAAGATCGTTCGCATAGGCAATGCCCATGTCGTCCCAATTCGAGAAATGCGCGAGGTTGTCAAACTTAAAGATGTGATTCGAAGCGTCTACCGCATCGTCCACAGTAGCCATCCAGGGCCACCAGTCATCTTTGCTCTTTACCTCGGTCATCGGGGCTACGATCTCCATGGAGGAGGAGCCGACGGTGTTGCCGGGGGTGGAACCTGGCGCCAGCGTGTTGCAGGTCCAGTATTCATATTTGACAGCCTGATTCTTGTTGTTCTTCAGATTGACCTTCATTTCCACGGTCGGCTTGTCCGCGTAAACCGTATATGTTACCTTGCAGGTGATACCGGTCGCGCCGTTATCGAACTTGCCGGGGGTCGCTGCAAAATTAACATCGTCGGTTTTTGTCATCTGAATCGAAATTTTTTCGGAATCCTGTGCGACGACCTGGTAGCTCCAGGGAGTCAGCCAGTATTTTCCGTGCTCAGGCTCCGAGAAGGTCGGCATGATTCCGCCGTAAACCATCAGCCAGTTGTAGTAAAAATTGTATTCGTTGATCCCATAAGGCGTTCCGACGGGGTTCTGGTACAAAAGCTCTTTCCCGGTCGGCTTGTAAATCAGGGAAATCAGCCTCGCGCCGTAATCCGGCAGGAACGTAGCCTTAATATAGGAGTTCTCAATGACTTTGGTGTTCAAAACCTGGTTGACAATGCTGGAAGGATTCCCTGTCTGAAAGGAGTTGTCAGCGTTCAATGTAAAGTCAAAATGGCGGAAAGTGGTGGTGGAATCATATAGCGTCAGAGAAGAGCTTTCTTTGGCATCAGCAGCGAGAGCCACACTTGTGGTGGAAAACACCATCGTCAGGGCGACTGCTAAAACAGACAGTTTTTTAAGCCACGATTTCATGATTTTTCACGCTTCCTTTCTTTTGTCTCTAGCTTCATTCAACTAGGCGTCTCTGAGTTTACAAGAAGTTAGCACATGGGTATCACCTCCTTACTGTTCAGGATAAATATAAAATATTTACATTTATGGTATTTTTTGTAAATTTTTCTGATTTCAGTATACCTCATTTTTTCTCATTGTAAAGTACGCACATTTTTGTAACTATCACACTAACAAAAATGTGCGTACTTTACATTCGCCTAAAGAAGATTATAATAATATTAAAAACAAAACGGTAATTTTTTTAGTAAATATAACAAATTGCGTGCGTGCTTGTGTTTTGGGGGAAAGGAGGCAGAATCTTGGAGGACAGGTATCGTGTCCGGATGGAAGGGATCAAAAAAAGTTTTGGAGGCGTAAAAGCGCTGAGCGGCGTAAGCCTTGCGGTAAGGCCCGGTGAAATTCATGCGCTGGTGGGCGAAAACGGAGCCGGAAAGTCCACGCTGATGAAAATTCTGTCCGGCGCTTATCAGAAAGACGAGGGAACGATTGAGATTGACGGCGTACCGGTGGAAATCGGTTCCCCGCGCCGGGGAAAAGAGCTGGGGGTCGGGATCATTTACCAGGAATTTGAACTGGCCGGCGATTTGACGGTGGCCGAAAACATTTTTCTGGACCGGCTGAGCAGCGGCAAGCTGATCGACTGGAAACGCCTTTACGAAAAGGCCGAAGCTGTTTTACATAGTCTGAATTTCGACATTAACGTGAAAAGCCGTGTGCAGGATTTGAGCGTCGCGTACCAGCAGGTGGTCGAAATCGCAAAGGTGCTTTCGCAGAACGCAAAAATTCTGATTCTGGATGAGCCGACCGCCGTACTGAGCCCGAAGGAAACCGCAGCGCTGTTTGAAACGCTGAATAAGCTGCGCAGTGAAGGGGTCAGCATCATCTACATTTCTCACCGGATGGAAGAAATTTTTCAGATCGCCGATTCCATTACGATCATGCGCGACGGTGAGGTGACCGGCACGGGCCGGCGCGATCAGATGGAGATGAACCAGGTGATCGAGCTGATGATCGGCCGTAAGCTTTCCACCATGTTTCCGCCGCGCGCAGTCGAGATGGGCGAAGAAATTCTGCGGGTGGAGGAGCTGGAGGGCGAGGCCTTTCGCCGGATCAGCTTTTCTGTGCGCCGGGGCGAGGTGCTTGGCATTTCGGGCCTGGTGGGCAGCGGCAGAAGCGAGATTGTGCGCGCGATTTTCGGCGCGGACAGGAAGAAATCCGGGAAAGTGTATTTGAACGGACAAGAGGTCACGATCCATTCCCCGAAGGACGCCGTGAGGCTCGGGATCGGTCTCATTCCCGAAAACCGCAAGGAGCAGGGACTGGTGCTGGATTTTGCCATCAAGCACAACATCACCATGCCGAATATCCGCAGCGTTCGGGGGTTTCTTGGCGTCATCCGGCAGGGGCAGGAGAACCGTCTTGCACAGTCGCTTGTGGAAAAGCTGACGGTGAAAACAGACAGCATCGATGCGGCGGTGCATCAGCTCAGCGGCGGCAATCAGCAGAAGGTGGTGCTGGCCAAATGGTTCAACACCGATTCTCAGGTGATTATTTTCGACGAGCCGACGCGCGGAGTGGATGTCGGGGCCAAAATCGAAATCTATAATTTGATCAACGAGTTTGCCAAACGCAATCTAGGTGTGATTATCATTTCCTCTGAGCTGAACGAGATCATCGGCATGTGTGACCGAACGATTGTGATCGACAACGGCGAAAAAAAGGGAGAATTGAAAAAGGAAGAGCTTTCTGAGCTGAACATTATGAAACTAGCGGTTGGAGGGAATGCGAAATGAACCATTCTGCAGGCGACGATTTGAAGCTGCAAGGAGGACTGCGGGGAAAATTCACGGGGCAGGAACGTGCCTCCGAGCTTTTTAAGAAATACATAGCTCTTGTGGTGCTTTTGCTGCTGATCATCATTTCAAGTACGATATCGGACGCGTTTTTTACACAGAAAAACCTTTCGAACCTGCTGCGGCAGCTTTCAGGTACCACCATTGTCAGCATGGGTATGCTGCTGGTGATTCTGACCGGAGGAATCGATCTTTCGGTCGGATCGGTCGTTGCGCTGAGCGGCGTTCTGTTTGCTTATTTTGCAACCTTTACCAGCTTGCCGGTCGCGCTGCTGCTGACCTTCTTTTTCGCGGCGCTGTGCGGCATGATTTCCGGTTATTTTTCGGCGTTTCAGAACATGGCGCCGTTTGTGGTTACGCTGGCGATGATGTCCGCCGCGCGCGGCATCGCCTATATCGTTTCGAGGGGTACGCCGATCCCGATTCAGAGCCGGGCGGTTTCTATTTTCGGTCAGGGCTCCCTGTACTCCATCCCGTTTCCGGTGATCACGGCGCTTCTGGTATTTGTGGTGATCGCGTTTTTGCTCCGGTACACCAGCTTCGGCCGATTTGTGCAGGCGATTGGCAGCAACGAAACAGCGGTGCGCCTCTCCGGTATTCGGGTGAACTATTATAAGTGGATGGTCTATACCATTTCGGGCTTTCTGTGCGCGTTTGCCGGCATCATCAGCGACGGGCGCACCGGGGTGGGCTCGCCCACCATCGGCAGCGGAATGGAAATGGACGCGATCGCAGCCTGCGTGATCGGCGGCGCAAGCCTTTCCGGCGGGCGCGGTACGGCGATCAATACGCTGGTAGGCGTTTTGATCCTCGGGCTGATCGGCAACATCATGAACCTGATGAACGTGGCGGGTTACCCGCAGCAGGTCATCAAGGGAATCATCATTATTGTTGCGGTACTGCTGCAGGGCAGCCGTAAAAAGAATTAGCATGGCATTGGCAGGGGTTCGGCGAGTAGTGCCGCCGTTCAAATACCTGGATTCCCCTGCAAAGGGATAAAAACGCCCCACGCACTACCAAGGCGTTTTTCCCGGAGCGGGGATTCTGCGACAAACAAAACAGGTGTGAATCATTTGATAGGGAGGATTGTAGTAATGAAAAACAGGAAAAAGGTGGCGGGTGTGCTGCTCGCAGCCTGCATGATGGGAACATCCTTATTCGGCTGCGCGGGCGCAGTTTCGACGGGAGAAAAGCCGGCGGAGACTCCGTCGGGCGGAACTTCCTCTTCGGCGGAAACGAAAAAGGACGTAAAAGAGCTGAAAATCGGCCTTTCAATGCAAACGCTGGGCGGCGCGTATTTTGCCACGCAGGAAAGTTCCTTTAAAGAAGCCTGCGCCAAACAGGGAATCACCTGCTTTACGGCGAACGCCGACGGTGATATGACGAAGCAGCAGGCCGACATTGAGGACCTGATCGCAAAGGGCTGCGACGTGATTGTAATTAACCCCAAAGACCCCAAGGGTGTGATTCCCGCAACACAGGAAGCGACCAAGGCCGGAATTGCGGTGTTTATTATGGATAACACGGCTGACCCCACGGCGGATTACATTGCGATGATCCAGTCGAACAACTACGAGCTGGGTAACAAGGTCGGCATCGACGTGGCCGAGCACTTCGGTGATAAGGAAATCAAGATCGGCCTGCTCAGCGGCAACCAGGGCAACGCGCTGGGGGTAGACAGAAGAATGGGCGTAATGAAGGGTATTCTTGAAACGCAACTTGGCAAATCCAATAAAACCAGCGTGCAGGTTCTGACACAGGGTTGGGGCAACTGGAACCAGGAGGGCGGCCTTTCTGCAGCAGAAGATATGCTGATGGCAGCCCCTTCCATTAACTGCATCGTCGCCGAAAACGACGATATGGCGCTGGGCGCGCTCAAAGCGGTTCAGGCGGCAAAGAGAAACGACATCGTAATCGTCGGCGCAGACGGCCAGAAGGAAATGTACCGCCTGATCAAAGAGGGCGGCCAGATTTTGGCTACCGGCAGAAACGACCCCAAGGAATGCGCAACGCTGACTCTGGAAACTGTGCTGAAATGGTACGGCGGCGAGAGCATTTCCAGAACGATTTATCTGGATCCGGTCAGCGTCAGCAAGAAGAACGTGGATAAGTATTACGACCCGAACGCTTCCTTCTGATCCCGCACAAAATTCAACAGACAGGTGAGGTGTCTTACATTGAAAATGTTTATCAATGGAGAACGCGTCGACGCAGGGGATGCGGCCACCGCAGATGTTCTGAATTCCGCAACGCAGGAATTTCTTGACACGATTCCGGTGGCGACTGCGGAGGATGTTCAGCGTGCGGTCGACGCGGCGCAGATTGGCAAGCGGGTTTGGGCGGCGACTCCCGTTCACGAGCGTTCGAGGATTCTGACAAAATGTGCGGATGCAATCGATGCCCGCAGGGAAGAGCTTGCTGTGAGCCTCTCTACCGAAATGGGCAAAATTATCCGCGAGGCGCGCGGCGAGATCCGCGTCTGCGCACAGATTTTCCGCGGTTTTGCGGAGGCCGCAAACCACCATTATGGAAAAACCATGACGGATTATCAGGTCGGTACGGAAAATGACATGATTTTTACTCAGCGGGAGCCGCTCGGCGTGGTCGCTTGTATCTCCCCATTCAATTACCCGGTGGAGCTCTGCTCGCAGAAAGCGGCAGCGGCTCTGGCGGCGGGGAACGCGGTCATTATTAAACCGGCTACAGATAATCCCCTGACGATTATGAAGATTGTGGAGCTTTGCCTTGAGTGCGGCGTTCCCGGCAATGTGCTGCAGCTGGTCACCGGCAGCGGCGCCGTGGTGGGCGATATGCTGGTCAACAGCGACGGGATCAACGCGATCAGCCTGACCGGCAGCACCGCGGTTGGCAGAGGCATCGCCAAAGCCGGAGCGGAAACCCTCAAGCGCATCTTCCTGGAGCTGGGCGGCAACGATCCCTTTATCGTGTTTGAGGACGCCGACATGGAGCTGGCTGTAGCCGACGCAGTGCAGGGACGTGTGCAGAATGCGGGCCAGACCTGCTGCGCGCCGAAGCGCTTTCTGGTGCAGAACTCCGTTAAGGAGGAGTTTATCCAACGGGTGATCCAAAGGCTGGAGAACCTGAAGCTGGGAAGCCCGCTTGATGAGGCGACCGAGCTCGGCTCGCTGATCAGCCCCAAGGCCGCGCGGGAAGTAAAACGGCAGGTAGATCTCACGGTGGCGCAGGGAGCAAAGCTTCTGTATGGCGGCGACCTTTATGATGAATCGTACTTTGAGCCGACCGTCCTCGATCAGGTGACACCCGAGATGGAGGTAGCCTGCAACATGGAAATTTTCGGGCCGGTGCTCCCAATCATCGGGTTTGACACGGAAGAGGAAGCAGTCCGGATTGCGAATCATACGATTTTCGGTTTGCAGGCCGGTGTGATGAGCCGCGACATGAAGAGGGTGATGCGCGTTGCATCGCAGCTGGAGTGCGGCGGCGTGGTCATCAATGG